>Ga0070724_10000677_pt1 | contig 22870 bp, 19 predicted proteins | sample tdDd001_FD_67278 | JGI IMG/M metagenome (GOLD analysis project Ga0070724, IMG submission 67278) | Marine sediment microbial communities from the Atlantic coast under amendment with organic carbon and nitrate - tdDd00.1 | ecosystem: Environmental > Aquatic > Marine > Coastal > Sediment | place... | reverse complement strand
AGTCTGCGCATACTGGTAAACATGGTGATATCCACTTCGTTATCTACCAGAACTTTACCCATCCCCCGGCTGTCTATGGTTGTGGCACCTACACCGCACTTGTACATGATTTCATGTACTTCTTCCAGTAAGTAAACATCGTTAAGTATTAGAAAAAGTGCATTCATATCGTGACCCCCTTCTCATTATAGAGGCCGCTTTTTAGGCGCCTCCCTGAATTTTATATCTTACATCAAGTCTTTGATGATGAATATATTTTTATTTTCTATACCCAATCCCTATAAAAAATCCCCATGTATGTCACATGAGGATTAAAAATCACCACTATGTTTCCATATGTTCTGCTTTACCAAAGGGCAGTAACACCTGTACACATGTGCCTTTATTCAGTTCACTTGTAATTCTGAGTTCTCCGCCGTGAAGTCTAACAATTTCATCGGAAATAGCAAGACCAAGACCACTGCCTGAACGTTTTGAAGACCCTTTATAGAATTTCTTGGTTACGTTTTCTAAGTCTTCTTCTGATATACCTGAACCTTGGTCAACAACATCTAAAACAATCCAGTCCGACGCACTCAAATTAATGTTAATAGTGCTACCTTCGGGTGAGAATTTAACTGCGTTATCCACTATATTAATAATAACCTGACGGATTCTGTTTGTGTCCCCTATTACTGGTGCACTTTCCTCAGGCTGTGATATAACAAGGCTTACACCGTGTTTATCTGCTTTGGCTTTATATATTTCAGCAATATCAGAAAGCTCAGACCTTAAATCAAATAGCTCTGAATGAAGGGTCATACGTCCACCTTCAATACGTGAAAAATCTAAGAGTTCTTCAACCATATCTGAAAGACGTCCTGTTTCTCTCATAATAACTTGTAGCCCTTTTTCAACTTCGTCTTTGTCAGACAAATCACCCGTTAAAATAGTTTCCGCCCACCCTGCAACTGCGGTGAGAGGTGTACGTATTTCATGGGATATGGACGAAATAAAGTCGTTTTTCAGGCGTTCTGTTTTTTGAATTTCATCGGCCATAGAGTTGAGTGTTTGCGCGAGCACACCCAGTTCATCTTTATAAATAACCGGCACTTTTTCGTCAAAGTTCCCTTCTGCCATCTTCCTTGAAGAATTGGTTATTTCGTTGATTGGTGTTAAGATGGACCGGCTAAACGTAATACTGAGTATGAGTAAAACTAGAATAATACCCGCTAGTACAACTCCAGAATACAAGAAAAACCTATAGAGTAAAAAGTCGATGGACTCCATTGAAGAAACGTACCTGAGTATACCAATAATATTGCCGTGGTCATCTTTTAAGGGAGAACTTACCCCCATAATCCGCTCTTCTGTTAGAGCGTTTTTACCAACCCAGTAGCCCTGCACACCATTTATGGCTTCTGCAAAATCACCGCTGTTAACTAAAACATCAGAAGTAAATCCCGTTGAGGAGTACATGACAAGGCCTTCTGGATTAATTATCTGCAGTTCTGCAATATCTTTATCCTGATAATCCCTTAAAATAAGCTGTGCAATCTCATCTAAGTTTAGCTTGTCGGTTTCCGTATATTTGGTGTAAAAACCTGCTGAAACATTCATCCTGTTATAGAGGTTTTCGTAGGCTAAGTTATAGTAAAACCTTTGGATTGTGAACAGGAACACACCTAACACAACAATCGCGATGAATAAAATGATTAGAATATAGTTTCTAACCCACCGCTTTTTGATTCCAGTCATGCCTAGTCTTCCTTTCGCCACCTGTAACCATATCCCCAAACCGTTAGGATATATTCTGGATTAGAAGCATCGTCTTCAAGCTTTTGACGTAGACGTCTAATGTTAACATCTACAATTTTGAAGCTACCAAAGAAGTTTTCGCCCCATACATTGTCCAGTATAAACTCACGGCTGAGCGATTTTCCTGCATTTTTTACCAGTAGACTCACAATGGCAAACTCAAGCTGTGTTAAATCAATCTCTACGCCATTTTTGAAAACTTGACGAGCTTCAAAGTCAATTTTGTAAGGTCCACCGTCAAATGTTTCAGATGTATCATCTTTAAGAAGGTTTACGCGTCTAAGTAAGGAGTCTACACGTGCTACCAGCTCTTTTGGACTAAATGGTTTTGTCATATAGTCGTCAGCACCACTCATAAGTCCAGTCAGTTTATCTTGTTCTTGTGATTTAGCCGTCAGCATAATAATGCCAACGTACTTGTTTTTCATACGCATACGTTCACATACTTCATATCCTGTTATACCAGGTAACATAACATCAAGGACTGCAACATCAATGTCGTTCTCTTCAAAAAGTTCCAGTGCTTTCTCACCTGATCCAGCTTCAAATACAGTGTGCCCAGCACGTTTTACATTGATGACTACAAAATCTCTAATTTCTACCTGATCTTCTAATATTAAAATATTCGCCATATCTATCACCTCATCATTAATGATTGTTATTTCTCTAATCTAAATCCACTTCTTATTTCATCTAAGTTGGCTTGAATACGTGCCAGATTTTCATCATCTGACAGGTCGTACGCTTTAGCATAGTACACACGGTCTAGGGTTCTTGTAATTTCCGTATATCCTTCAGCAGTATAGTCCACAAGACCACTTTCAACATTTATTCTGTCTGCTACGACAAAATCTAGAACCGGTGTCTGGTGTTTAGAATAAGAATCCACATAATACAGAGTTACGTGGTTCAGCTCGTCTCCCGAAAGTCCTACCGTCATGTTTTGTTTCCACTTAAAGGGGAAATGATAACGGAATCCCAGTCGACCATTGGCATAACTTTCTGAGTTGAAAATTAAACCTGTTTTTCCATCCCACTTATACCAAGTTGTGATCCATTCTGTCTCAGCCATTGAACTGCCTTCATAACCGAATGGGGCCCTTAGTAGTGGAATTTCAATAATGCCGTCTTTGTCCACATCATCTGTTTTAGCCGGATAGGCTTTATAGGTTTTATCTACACGTCTCCATTTTGAATCGTAAAAGACATTTTGAAGCTCATCGTTTTTATACACAAGCAGGTCTGTGAACGCTGAGTGGGCCCCTGAAGATGCGTCAAGGAAATACCCTAACTGATTTTCTGCAGCATACCCTACTACATCGTTGTAATAACCATTTATGAAACCTTCCATTTGGGTTTCGTCTAAGTAAGAAAAATTGGAATCGTAAATAGTTGCGTTGGAAACACCTTCAGTCCGGTCCAGTTCAATGATTAAAAGTTCAAGTTGTCCATTACCCGACATATCTCCCACAGCAAACTCTGTGTAGGATGTTTCAAAGGATTGTTCAAGAATACCACTGTCATAGCTATAAATCGAAAGTCCCTTTTTAGTGGTGTTCCCCCCTTGCCAACCGACAAGGATCTCCATTTTTCCGTCTGCGTTTAAATCGCTGTATTCAATTCGACTGATGTCAAATCCGATCCCTTCTATGGTTTCATTCATTTGCCATCCGTACTCTGTTTGGTACAGAAGCATGACACGAAGAGGGGCTGATGCTCTTTCCATCTTATGAAAAATGAGGACTTCGTCAACGCCATCATTGTCGAGATCCACAAACTGAGTGGAATTCGTATGTTCTCCCTTTATGGGGTTTATGTATTTTAGCTCTGTCTCGTACCGACTTGAAACAACTTGTTTGATCTCTTCCAGTTGCACCGGTAGTTTTGGGGGTTTTAATAAACCTTGTACCGATGAATTTAAACCAATACATCCTGTGTTCACAAGTGCTACCAATACAATGAGCCCAAGTAGCTTAATTCTTTTCACTATTTGCCTCCATATGTAATCTATAGACTATTTACACCATCATATGCTTTTAACCACTTCAATGGGTAACATTTCAGTTAGACTTGTATTTCAATTTGATTGCGCCACGTCTATTTTAACATTTTTTAGGGCATACTAAAAAGGCATCTACAAATTTCTAGATGCCTTTTCGAAATAACAGAGTCAGTTTATTATGTTTGATAGGCTACCTGGGGACGCCCAAGCGCATTTCTTTTAACTAATACCATGACAATACCCAGTGTTATAAATTCTGCGGCTGGAATGGTTAACCAAACACCCGCGATACCAAAGAAGTGTTTCCAAACATGAATACCTACAAGGACTCCAATCAGTCCCCTACTTAAGGCAATGATAGCTGATGTTCCAGCTTTTCCAAGGGATGTAAAGTAGACTGAATAAATTATATTAAAGCTGTTAAACAAAAAGGCAAAGGCATAAATTTTACTACCATAACCAGCCATTTGAATCACTTTTAAGTTATCTTTTGCAAAATATGATGCTAGCACTTGACCTTTTGTGAACAGGACAAACAACATGATCAGACCAATACCTAAACACAGCCTTCTCGCATACTTCATAACATCATTGACCCTATCAAACTGTTTTGAGCCATAGTTATAACTCACAATTGGACTAATCCCATCTGCAACACCAAAACTAAGCATAATACCCACACGAACCAAATAACTGATTGTGGTGAAGGCCGCAACCCCTTCTGGACCCGCATAGGCCATAAATTCTATGTTAAATATAAATGTTGCAATTGCATCGGAAGCTGAACCGATGCCTTCGGATGACCCGTTGTAAAGAATGTTTGTTATTAAGGACTTGTCCCATTTCCCACTATATAAATTAATGGAAGCATTTTTGTTAAACAAAGGACCTACCGCTAAAAAAGCACCTAAAGCAAAGGAAAGGCCCGTTGCCAAGGCTGCACCTGTCATGCCCATATTCAAACGGGCAATTAAAACGTAATCTAAGAATACATTGAGTATTAAACTCCCCACCGTAGCATGTAAATAAGCTTCTGGTTTGCCAACAATACGACTAGTAAAACCTGTTAAGATCATGAGAGGAAACAGGGGAAGAAAAACAGCAATGACTCGAATATAAGATTTAACATGGCCAAGAAGTACAAGATTGGCTCCCAGTTGCCTAGCGACTTGGTCTGTGAAGAAAACCCCAATACATCCATAGGAAATTCCAAAGGCCAATAACATTATAAAGGCTGTTCTGAATGCATTTTGAGCACGACTGTAATTAGAAGCCCCCAGTGCACGTCCTAATATACTCAGTGCACCGAATGCCAGAACCATACTCACCGACATGGCAATTTGAACATAAGGGGCTGCAATATTTACACTGGCTAGGGCATTGGTTCCAACAAATCGACCTAAAAACAATCCATCAATCATGGTTTGAGAACTGGCTAAAATCATGGATAGAACTGCAGGGATTGTATATTTAATAAATAGCTTTGATATTGGTGCTTTACCAAGTATTTTATCTGCCATAAGATAACCTCCATATTTTCATATGAAGGTAGTATAAACCTTTGTGTAAGACAAAAGTCAATCACAATATCAAAACTTGATACTCTCTGATTTTTTCTTGACCGATTTCAGTTACAGACGCATCTGTTCGGTAGTAAACAATGACCTCATCGCCGACTGAGAATCCATCTTTCTCTATTTGTTCTAACATGTGTTTAAACTTATCTTTGTGGTCTTCCAGTGACCCTCTTAAATTAAAACAAGCAACACGCCTGCTTGGAAGTTCCTTTAAAAAAGAATCTTCAATATCTGAGCGATCTTCCAGTTTGTAAATTAAATGGGCACCTTTAAAGGGATGGCCTTCTAATAATGATGATTTTAGAGTAATCACGCCATAAGCATCTGACCCAATGACGGGGGCCAAAGCATTCAGTCGCGTCTCCATATCCGAAGCGACAAATTCAAAACTTAAAGCACCTTCAATGGTCTCATCCATATAAGCAATCACTTGTTTTTCCGTGTTTTTTACAACATAACCTTCTCCATCATCTAGGGTCATCATCTCTGACAGATGGCGCATTTTTTTAGCTATACTTTTTTCTACTTCATTCAACTTGTGAATTTTCTTAAGCAGTTCTTCATGTTTTTGACACAACATACCATGAGATTTTTTTATATCCCTATTGGAAAAGTATGTTTTCATTTCATCAATAGTAAAACCAAGGTCTTTTAGGTCAAGGATTGTTGATAAGATACCAGATTGAAAAGGAGAATAGTATCTATAACCAGTCTTTTTATCTACTTCTACTGGTTTTAAAAGACCCACACGGTCATAATGTCTTAAGGTTTCCGTTGTTATACCTCGGAGTTTTGCAAATTCACTGATCCTTAGTTTACTTTTCATAGGACCTCCACATAAACTTAAATTTCTACATACTGAGCATATAGCTGGTCGAAACATTTACTCTGCTGTGCTTGTACAATAAAAATGCCAGAGCTTATAATTTCGCTCTGGCATATAATATAACCTCTATTTTAATTATTACTGAATTATTTATTACTGGGCTTTAAGTTCTGTCCAAACACGGTTGAACTCTTCAATAAAGCTACCTGGATCAAGGAATACTTCTGCATTGTCTAGTTTACTCATATCAGGATAAGCAGCACTCATTGCTTTAAGTTCATCAGAAATCTGTTCTACTGCACCCGTATTTGGTGACGAGTAACCAATGTAATCTGCGTTTCTAAAAGCAATGTCTTCTCTATTCAGGAAGTCAATAAACATGTGTGCTTCTTCAACGTGTTCAGAAGTTTTTGGAATAACTATACTATCAAACCATAGGTTTGTACCTTCTTTAGGATAAGCGTACTCAAAACCATCCATTTCAGTCATAACTTGAATGGCTTCACCCGACCAAACAACAGCCATAGCAGCTTCCTCAGACATCATCATATCTTTAGCGTTGTCACCTACATAAGCTAGTACAAGTGGCTTTTGGTCAATTAGAAGTTGTTTAGCTTCTTCAAGCTCGTCAACATTTCTAGTGTTCATTGAGTAACCTAATTTTTTAAGGGCAACCATTAATGTATCACGTTGAGAATCCATCATAAGGATGTTACCTTTGTATTTTTCATCCCAAAGAATATCCCACGAATCAACCGGGTCTGTGACTAGGCTTTTATTATATAAAATACCTACTGTTCCCCACATATAAGGCACAGAGAACTCTTCGTTTGGATCAAAATCTAGACCTTTAAACTCATCCATGATCAGGCTGTAATTAGGCACTTTGCTCATATCAATTTTATGAAGCATATCTTCATTTTGCATTTTTTCAATCATGTAGTCAGATGGGAAAGCAATATCATACTTCGTACCACCTTGTTTGATCTTTACGTACATATCTTCATTTGTTGCAAACATTTCGTAGTTTACTCGAATACCTGTTTCAGCTTCGAAGTCTTCTAAAATACTCTCGTCGATGTAGTCGCCCCAGTTATACACATTAAGCGTCACCTGATCTTCACCGCCACCAGCACATCCTGCTAACATTGAAGCTACAAACACAAAAATTAAAAGTAATGATGCAAACTTTTTCATACTAATCCCTCCAACTTATGTAGAACATACTCCGTTAAACTTCATGTTCTAACCTTTATACATCCAACTCAGACAAATCCCCTGTTCGTCTATTAACAATGAGAAGCAGTCCAAGCACAGTACCAAACATTATGGTAGACAGTGCATTTATTACAGGTTTAATCCCCCGTCTTGCCATGGAGAATATTGCTATAGATAAATTGGTTACACCATTTCCTGTTGTAAAGAAACTGATGACAAAATCATCTACAGATAAGGTAAATGCAATGAGGCATCCAGTAACAATACCCGGCAGAATTTCAGGAAAAATAACTTTCCTAAATGCATACCATGGGGTTGCACCCAGATCCATTGCAGCTTCCAGGGCATCTTGTGGGAGTTGTTTTAGTTTTGGCAACACCGACAAAATAACATATGGAATATTAAAAGTAATGTGAGCAATTAACATGGTGCTCACACCAAATTTCATTTTTACAAATCCGAACAGGGTCATTAAGGCAACACCTGTTACGATATCCGGATTCAGGACAGGGATATTATTTACATTTAACATAATGGTCTTTTTTACCGGACGCATATGATGTATCCCAAATGCAGCAAATGTACCAATTATAGTTGCAATAATTGAACTGGCAAATGCTACTGTTAATGTGTAATATAAGGCTTTCATGATGCTACTGTTATCAACAAGTTCTTGGTACCACCTAAAGGAAAAACCTTCCCAATTTCCACTATACTTTCCCGCATTAAAGGAAAAGACAATAAGTACAATAATCGGTGCATATAGAAACAAGAAGATAAGCGATGCATAAATCCGCTTAGCCCATTTGCTCATATCATACTCACCCCACTTCCAGTCGTTTCAGAAGTGTCGTATCTATTTAAAACTGCCATAGATATTAAAATGAGCACCATAAGGATCATGGAAATTGCTGAACCAAAGTGCCAGTTGTTCACCAGTAAAAACTGTTGCTCAACCAAGTTCCCCACCAACATAAATTGTCCACCACCCAGTAGGGCAGAGATTACAAAGGTTGAAACTGCAGGCATAAAGACCATGGTAATTCCAGATATGATGCCTGGAACTGATAAAGGCACAATTATTCGTTTAAAAACAGTTATGGCGTTTGCACCAAGATCTTCAGCGGCTTCAACCACAGATGGATCGATTTTGGTTAACACTGTATATATAGGCAGGACCATAAATGGTAGGAAGTTATAAACCATACCCAGTAATACAGCACCTTCATTGTATAAAAAGTTCACGGTAGGTAGGTTCAAAGCCATTAACAGTTTATTGACTATCCCTGTTTTTCCTAAGATGTACATCCAAGCATATGTCCTCAGTAGAAAATTCATCCACATAGGCAGAACGAATAAAAGGGCTGCAATTCTTTGGGTTTTCGCTGGCATTTTTGCTAATATCATCGCCATAGGATAACCAAGAAGCAAACAAATAATTGTTGCTTCCCCGGCGAGTTTCACTGAACGCCATAACACTTTTAAATAAAGCGGGTCTAGGAACTTTTGAAAGTTTTCTAGAGAAAACATCACAGCACCTGTTTCAAGATCTTTACTTGTGATGGAATACCCAGCAACAAGTAAGAGTGGTATTATAATAAACAGACCACTCCATATTACATAGGGTAACGCACTGAATCGTCTAAGCATTCTGGCTCACCTTCTTCATAATATGTATCTCGTCCGGATCAAATCGCATACCCACATCCGATCCTTCTTCCACCATATCTGTTGAGTGAATCATCCACTCAATTTCACCCTGCATAACAATCATTTCATAGTGTACACCTTTAAAAATGACATTATCTACAGTGCCTGTTAACATACCGTCTTCCGGTTGAGTTAAAATAATGTCTTCTGGTCTAATAACAACATCTACGTTTTCATTTTTGCCAAAACCGCTGTCCACACACTTAAAGGTGTTTCCAGCAAAGGATACAAGGTAATCTTCATGCATAACACCACTAATGATGTTACTTTCCCCGATAAAATCTGCTACAAAAGCGTTCTCGGGTTCGTTGTATATATCAATTGGAGAACCGATTTGTTGAATTCGCCCCTCATTCATAATGATAATTTTATCTGACATGGTCAGGGCTTCTTCTTGGTCATGGGTTACATATATAAATGTAATACCAAGCTCTTGTTGCATAGATTTTAGCTCATACTGCATCTCTTTTCTAAGTTTAAGATCCAGTGCACCAAGGGGTTCGTCTAAAAGTAAAACCTTGGGTTCATTCACTAAAGCTCTTGCAATTGCAATACGTTGTTGCTGTCCACCCGATAATGACCGAACAGACCTCTTCTCGAATCCATTCAAATTTACAAGCTTAAGCATTTTTTCAACACGCTCTTTTATCTGAGCTTCTGGTAATTTTTTGATTCTTAAACCAAAGGCTATGTTTTCGTAAATATTCATGTGCGGAAACAGTGCGTACCGCTGAAATACTGTGTTGATTTGTCTCTGATATGGTGGAATTTGGGTAATGTCTTTTCCATCGAAAAGAATCTGTCCAGATGTAGGTGTTTCAAATCCACCAATCATTCGGAGTGTAGTGGTTTTCCCACATCCACTTGGACCCAGGATCGTGAGGAATTCCTCAGGTTTGACCCAAAAGTCTATACCATCAACAACGCGATTGCCGTCAAATTCTTTGACCACATTAACACCATGGATGATTTTCGAACTCATTTTTAAGTTCCACTCCCCTTCAAATACATATTCTTATACTGGTCCGTTTTAAGCTATATATAATCGTAATCTTAAAATCATTAAAAGATAATTCAAAAAAATTATGTTTTACATCGATGATATTTCTAGAAAAATGGTGGTGTACCTACCATCAGTACTTTTGCAATTGATTTTCCAACATTGGTTATGTTGTGGTTTGCATTACACTTATAATAGAAGCTGTCGCCTTTTTTGGCTTTAAATTTCTTTTTACCATGTTTAACTTGAATCGTTCCTTGCATTACATATCCAAACTCTTCCCCTTGGTGTGGTGTGTCTTCAGCATATGAACCACCGGTTTCAATAGTTAAGATAATAGGCTCCATATCATTTTTTTGAGCATTTGGAATGATCCATCTTAAGCCATATCCCAAATCTTCATCTATCTTCTCAAAAACATCTTCTGGTGTAAAAACGATCTTTTCATCTTCGTCTTCACTAAAGAAGTCATTTAAATTTGTGCCTAAACTTTCCAGTATGTCTACGAGGCTTGCAATTGAAGGAGATGTCATATCTCTTTCAACCTGTGAAATGAAGCCTTTAGAAAGCTCACAACGATTTGCCAGTTCTTCTTGGGTCAGTCCGTTCTCGAGTCTCAATCGCTTAATTTTTTCGCCGATTCTCATGTGGTCTCCCATCTTTTCCTGGTGATGCGCCTCACGTTCATGTGTGCGCTTGTTTATTCTCACTAAACTTTTACTCGATTTATTATAGGATTTCGTAAAAGTGAAGTCAATACTAATTATTAAACTTAATATATCGAATTTGTATTCAGAAAAATCAGGTAACACATCTAGTGTTTACACGATTTAATCTAGATTACTCTAAATAATTATAAAATCAATTTTCACACAAAAAAGAACGCAGTTTACACAAAGTGTGTCACTACGTCCTCTATTATTATCTTTATTCTATCTTGCTTTTTTTCGGATTTATTGGAATTTTGAAAACAAAGGTTGTTCCGATTCCAACTTCAGAATCCAGTTCGATTTCTCCCCCATGTGCTGATATAATTGCATCGTATACAACACTTAAACCATACCCTGTTCCTTTCCCAATGGGTTTAGTTGTGAAAAAGGGTTGGTATATTTTATGTTTTATGTCTTCTGGAATGCCGATGCCATTGTCTTTTATTGAAAAACATACAGAATCATTTTCTCTATAGATGTTTATAAGAATTTTACCTCTCTCTATGTCCGCTTTTGCATCTATGGCGTCCACTGCATTCATAATCAAATTTAACATAACTTGATTAATTTTGCTTGCGTCTCCATGTACATAAGGAAGATCTTCATCCGTATTGATTTCTAAGTCCGCTTTATACTGAATTTTACTCTGTAAAATAGTTAAGGTATGTCCTAGACCTTCTGAAATATCAAACTCATCTACATCGAGATTTGCATCTACTCTTGAAAAACTCCTTAAACCTGAAACAATCTTTTTTATCCTGTGCAGGCCATTTTGGATGTCTTCCATTAAATCAACAAAATCTTCCTCTATGTATTCCATTCGTTTTGTGTCTTCATCACTGAGGTCTGTTTGTTTTGCAAAAGACAAAGTGTCTTTCATGTACTCTTTTAACACGTCTTGATTACTAACAACAAAACCAAGAGGGTTGTTTATTTCATGGGCCACCCCAGCCGCCAATTGGCCAATAGCCGCCATTTGCTCTTGCTGCACGAGTTGTGTTTGATATTCATTCACGCGTTCAAGCGCGTCTGATAGTTTTTTATTAGTTTGTTTCAGCTCTTTGTCAGAATTGATACGTTCAAAGGCATTACTGAAAATATCAGCTGCAATTCGAAGTAAATCTAGGTCCTGTTTTTCCCATGTTGAGTGCGCATTACAATCATCAAAACCAATGAAGCCATGAAGGGTTCCTTTGAAGTAAATAGGTAAAACTAGGACAGACTTTATGCCTTGCATTTGAAGTATTTCTTTTTCTGATTGAGCTTCAGGTCCAAGGGCATCCACATTTTCTATATTAAGAACAGCCCCGGTTGAAATCTCCTGAATCCACCACGGAAACATGTTAATAGGTAGTCCTTGAAGTTTTGTAATTTCCGGTTCAATACCTTCAGCGCACCACTCGTATGTATTAGACATTGTTTGATTGTCATCGTCAAACTCAAAAACATAAGCCCGACTTGAATGACTCGTTTTCCCCATTAATTCTAGGGCTGCATTCATTGTTTTGGAAAGATCAGACAACATAATAAACTGGTTTGCGATCTTTGCAATAACTCTTTCTATATCCAGTTGTCTCATTAAACGTTTATCAGTCATAAGACATCTCCAGCTCCCATTATTTAGACTCATAAATATTCATACCCGTTTTTCATTCAATATTCAACATATTGAAAACATTTACAGGTTGGAAACTGGAGATATTTTTACTTATATTTTCTAAAACCAATATTGGCAGCGCCTATTGCACCTGTAAACTGAGCGAGTTCATGGGTAACAACTTCTAGGCCAAGATGATGTGAAAGTTCACTTCTGAAAACTTCAAACTGCGATAAGCCCCCACTGAAAAAAACACGATCCTCAACGGCTAGACGTTTTGTAAAATGTGAGGTACGTTCACTAATAGACGAAACCACTCCCCGGGCAATTCGGTCACCCGGGATATCTTGAGCAAGTAAACCTACCACTTCACTTTCAGCAAATACCGTACACATGGAACTTATCTTTATTGGATCTGCATGTTGGGCGTAGGTATCTAAGTCAAACAAATCCTGATGTAACAACCGCATTATAACTTCAACAAATCGCCCTGTACCTGCTGCACACTTGTCATTCATTAAAAAATCCATGACATTTTTGTCTTTGTCTAACTGTATAACCTTACTGTCTTGTCCTCCAATGTCCACAACCGTTCGTACACCTTCAACTAAAGTTGCAGCCCCTCGACCATGACAAGTTATTTCCGTAATTTTCTTGTCTGCTTCTGCTAACAAATCACGGCCATACCCAGTGGTTACGGTATAGGTTTCATGTCCTAAGTCTTGAGCTTTAGAGTTTAAAGTTTCATAAAGGGACTTAATTGTACGTTTGGGATTTGCTCCAGTTGGCAAAATCAGTTTGTATACTACATTCTCACCGTCATAAAGAACCCCTTTGGTTGTTGATGAACCTGAGTCAATTCCTATACTATACATGACTCACTCCTATAACATTTCAATAAATGCAGCCATTCTCGTGTTTAACTGACCCACATCTGAAGTAGAATAATCCGTTTCGACACTAATATATGGTTTACCTTTTTGGTCTTTAACCAGTCTTTTTACGTTCATCGTTTCAACTGCATATGTGTGACAGGCTTGAAGGATCACATCAACAACAGCATCAACTTGGTAGTCTTCTATTGCTCGATCTAACAAATCAAAACGGTGTGTGTTGGGTGACATGCAAGAACATCCGATTTTTAGGTACTTTTCCGCTAATGCTTCATAAACGTCAGCATTAGATTCATCTACATTGTCTTCTACTGCTTTTGCACCCATGCAGTTTTCGTAAAATACCACTGTTGCCCCGTTGTCTTCGATGGCTTTAACCACTTTTTCGGTTACACCACCGATCGGACATCCTGTGATTAAAACACGAGGTTTAGATTCGAGTTTTTGACCTGCTTGATATTCTTCCTTGATTTTCTGTGTTAACTCAGAAACTTCTTTAATGGTTTCTTCTCTATCAAATTTAAATGTGCTTCCATATAAAACCTTTAACAGGTCTTGGCCACTGATTGCAGGTGGGTTTAACTTGCCCAGTTCATAGAACTCTTTAAGAGTTGAGCGTTCCCTATTTTTCAAGTTAATGGCCCTTCTAATGTCATCCTCTGAAATCGATGTATTAAACTGTGTCTCTAGTTCTTCTTTCAACTTGATGATTTCCGCTTTCCACATGACATGAGATTCTGGTGTTGTGGGGTTGTTCGGAAGTTGCATAACATGAACTGGCTTATACTCACCCATAAGTTCAAACATCTTCTTTTTACCGTCACACGTTGTTTCTCCAACAACAAGGTCACTGAAGTAGAAGTATGGACATTTGTCTGTCTTTCCAAATCCATAACTTGATTTGATCAGTGGACAGAGGTTTCTAGGCAGGTCTTTTTCTGCATCAGCTACTGTTTCGTCAGAAGTCGCACATAGTGACACCGTCGCTGCCCCCATAGCCAGTGGCAATTCTTGAGGCATGAAAGTACAAAATGTGCCTATCATTGGTTTATTCTGGTCTTTAAAACTCTTAGCTGAGATAAAACCATTACGACGTGCTTCTGAAAATGATTCAAAGATTTCTGGTAGTTGTTTTTTTAATTCCATTGGAACCTCCTTATACGTGGTTTACAATATTCTCTTTCTCAATATGTCATATAGGCATAATGGATACCAATTGAATATTTAATTACTTTAATGCCAAGTATTTGAATTTTTTATAAATACGATTTACGAACCAACTTCCATGTGGTTTGTACCATTAAAAAACCTCCAATATTATCTTCTAAAGTCTAACCTTTAAAAAGTTAATATTGGAGGTATCAAACATTACTTATCTAATCATTGAATGTATATCTTCTATATCATACCGGTCTTATTTTGATCTTCCTTTTATCTAAGACGCTATTTGTGTCTGGCTTTTCCTCCGACTCCTGTCAAAAGTATAAAGGTAGAAAGTAAAGAGGCCACATACCACAAGGCCAAAGTAATAACTAATGCCTCTCCAAAGAAGTAGCGCAACAGCAATGATATTTGAAGAAAATACCGACCCAAGTAACATTGCAAATCCTGCCTCAGCAGCCCCCACGGTCCCTGGTGAAGGAATAAAGGCAATAGCCATATACAGAAGGGCTTGAAGGGTTACAATATGATACACCGTTGCACCGCTAAGTCCAAGTGCCCTATATACAAAGAAGGTCACGAGGAAAAATGCTGTAACTTGAACGATTGAAGCTATAAAAAGTCCCAACGTTAACTTCCAGTCTTCTTTATAAGTCTGGATACATTCATCGTACTCGTCAACAAACTCAACAAGTTTTTGAATATGTTTTTCCGGCTTTTTAACCAGTTTTATTTTACTTAACCAAAGAATAAACTTTGAAAGTAGGGTCTTCATCTTACTCGGATTAAAGGCAATCATAACAATCATACCCAGTCCAATTGTGTTAATCAAAAGCCCAATAAAAACAAATGTAGACGCAGCTTTTAAATCTCCCATGATCAGTTGCAGTTTATATAAGGTTAAAATAAGAGCATAAATGGTTACAGTCACTTGGAAGAGTATAAACTTACTCACAAGGACTGCCGTTGCACCAGTCATAGGGATGTCGTCTTTTTTCATTTCATACAGTTGAGCAGGTTGTCCCCCACTTGCAAAAGGGGTGAGGAAACTATAATACTGACCCACTAAGGTAATTTTAAGGGCTGTCCAAAACTTGGTTTTGGGATATACCTTTTTTAACAAAACGTCTAAAATACCTGCCTCTATACCCCAATAAACCAACATACAAATGATACCTGCAACTAAGAACATGGGGTTGGCGTTTTTGACAGTTGCCATAAAGTTGGTCATATCCAGTTTTGAAAAGATCGTGTAAAAAGTACCCGTTAAGAGGGTCACCAGAACGATCATATTAATGTGTTTTTTAATAAGTGCTTTCATCTATATTCACCACCTAGATCAACTCTAGAGCGTACTCTCCTAGTTTTCTTGGTTCAATTTCTGTTTGAATTTCCTCAATATTTTTTCTTAAACTCATCAGACTTTCAGGATTGTTTAAGGCGTTTTCCACTTGACTGAAAAGGCTACCATCACCTTCAATTAATATGCCAATTCCAGCAGTTTTAATGAAGTTCACATTTTCTTCTTCTTGACCTACCATCGAACTTTTAAGAAGGACTGGTATGCCTTTATTAATTGCTTCAAAGAGTGTCACGCCACCAGGTTTAGTAACAACTAGGTCTGACTCGTCCATGAGGCGGGCTACATCCTTTGTATATCCCAAGATTTCCACGTTGTCAAATTCACCACTGCGAGTTAGACGGTTAAACATTTCTTTATTTTTACCAGTGACTACGATGGTTTTTGTGTTTGGAATGTTATTGAGTTTTTCAAGCAACTCTGGGTTTAGACCCAGTTTGTCCATGGCACCACCCATAATCAAAACCTGTCTAAAAGACTTCTGGTTTCTATCTGCATCTAAGAATTCTTTTTTCACTGGAATACCCGTAATGCGGATTTTGTCTTGTTCAATCCCTTTTAGAACTAACTTTTCACCTACGTGTTTACAAGGTACAAAATACATATCTGTTTTATTATGAATCCATTCCCAACTGTCTACAACGTCAGTAATTGAAGTAATTAAAGGTACATCAATGCCATATTTTTCTTTAACTTTTGAAACAAATCCACTACATAGGGGGAAGGTAGACACAATAAGTTTTGGGTTACAACTTTCAATATAATCCCCTACGCGCTTCAAATAAATATCATAGATAATTTCATCAAAGAAATTGTTGGGAATATCTTTTTTAATCTTGTAAAAGAAGTTGTAAATACTAGGGTGACTTTTAGTGAGTATAGTATAAATATCAAAGAAAATATTCTTAACCTTTGGTGTCGAAATATCCATGATGTCTTCTGTAGTAACTCTTAAATTGGGTTGTTCTTCAAGAAGCTGTTCACGTATTGCAGAGGCTACACTTATATGTCCATTGCCAAAGGCACTTGTCAGTATTAAAACATCACATTTCAAATTCATTCACTCCTTATCGTAACGCCAATCCATGATAGGATTTTGTACTTTGACTGATCAGCGTTTCAGATAGATCAACAATTTTATCTATAGAATATTTATCAGAAATTCGCTTCATGTTTGAAACCATTCTGTTATAAAGTCTTGGGTGTTTACGAAGGTACTCAAGACGTCTTGGTAGATCGTCTATGTCATCTACACGAATAGCCACACCTTCTTCAATTAAAAACTCTGTATTTTCTTGTTCCTGACCTGGAATGGCAAATGGAACGATCATTGGTAATTTTTTTGAAAGGGCTTCAGTTGTTGTAAGGCCACCTGGCTTTGTTACTATGACATCTGCTTCATCCATCATGTCTGGAATATTTCTCGTAAATCCATGGATGGTCATTTTACCTTGTAACACAGCTGATTCATATGTTTTATCTAAGGCGTCTTTAAGGGATGCATTTCTACCGCAGACTACATCTAAGTAATAGTTTTCAGATTCAACCACTAAACTCTTAACTACTTTTAAAATGTCTTTTGACCCCATGCTGCCACCCATAACCAAGACGTGGAACCTTTTATTTGAGTCTGGTTTTATATATTTGGGATCTCTATGTTCCTGGAACTCTTTTTTCACGGGAATTCCATAAGGATAAATCCTGTCTTCAGGAATACTTCTGTCTACTAAGGTTTGTTTTGTGTATTCACTGCCTGTAATATACGCATCTACATTTGTAGAGATGTATGAGTAGTGGGCTTTAAAATCTGTCACCACTTGCATAAATCTAAAGTCTACTTTGTTTTTCTTTTTTAGATGGTCTATAAGTCCAACAGCAAACGGATGGGTCGCAATGACAATGTCCGGTTTAATTTCGTCTAATTTTCGAATGATTCTTCTTTCGATTGTGTAGTACCCACCACGCGTCATTTTGTTAAAGCTTTTTCTATCCGCAGTTTCATACATTATGCCGTAGACATTGGGAAAGTTTTGAGCGATGACCCTGTAGCCATCTGCTACAAGTGTATTCATCACAGTCGATGACTCTTTTAGAAAATCAACTTTATAAGTAACGTAACCCTTTTCTTCGTATTTTTCCTGAAGTGATTTAGCTGCCGCATTATGTCCCTCACCTGTTGAAGCCGTCAAAATCATGACCTTTTTCATTACAATCCTCCTAACTAGGGCATATAACTGGGTGTTCCAGCAAATGCCAAGTTGTATATCCCAGCAATCAAATTTATATAAACTGTTTCTTCTTTTCTCATCTCACTTCACATTCTATAGACCACATATTAATCCTATGTGAGAAGTTTATTAAGATTTTCTTAAAAGCAAATAACCTTTCTTCATAATCTAAACCAATTTTATCCACTATAAAATGCGCACAAAAAAGACACCTAAAAAATAGGTGCCTTAGCTATTGTACATTTACTACTCAGCATATGTCGCGACGCTTTATATGCTCTTATTTCAATATTATTTACTTAAACTGATACTGAGTCAGTAATGAATCTACTAGATCTACTAACTTGCCAACTTCAGGTTTAGACATCTGTGCATCAGCACCAACAGCGTCCCCTTTATGCTTCAAATCTCCGGTAATTAGAGATGAGAAGATAATAACAGGAAGCTTCTTAAGAACTTTATGTTCTTTGATGCGACGTGTAAGTGTGTGACCATCAAGCTGAGGCATTTCAATGTCTGTGATCATTAGGTGGATATCATCTTTAAATGCATCCCCTCTACTTTCAGCAACACTATCTAGATACTCCCAAGCTTGCTGACCGTCATCAAAGAAGCGCATATTGGCAAAACCAGCAGCTTCAAGTGTGTCTTTTAAGACCTGACGGATCATTGGTGAATCATCAGCAAGTACAAGTTTGAATGAAGAACGATCTTTTTGCTCAATATCCTTCATACGTTCAACTGTAATACCTGTTGATGGACTGATATCCATAACAATCTTTTCAAAATCAAGAAGCATAAGTAGTCTTTCATTTAGACTGATGTTACCGATAACAAGGCTAGAGCTCGTAATGGATGAAGGTTTTTTAATGTCATTCCAACCAATACGCGTAATACCAAGAACCTCGTCAATCCCAAATGCAACTTTCATTTGGTTGAACTCGCAAACCAGAGTCATACTCTTGCTTACATTATCATTTTTCTCATTTTCAAGGACCTGTCGCATATCAATGACTGTAACAACCTCACCACGAATTAGCGAAATGCCCGGTACAGCAGGATGTGCATTTGGTACTTTTGCAATATTGTCAATGTGTAGGATTTCTTTTACCTTCACAACATTAATTGCGTAGTGCTCACCTTTAACGGTAAACTCTAAAATCTCCACCTCACCAGTGCCACTCTCTAGTAAGATTCCTTCATCTTTGTTCATAACTAGACCTCCCAAATCGATAATAGGCTTCTTCAAACACTTTATACCCGTTTTTGCAACAATATATCTTACTCGTTTCCTATCTACATCTCGATTCATACTATGTATGAAGCCATTATAATACCATTTTACTATAGTTTAAAGAAAATCTTCAAATTTTATCCTAATTCTACAGTAAATAATTATGCTTTATGTATTTATCCGGTTTTTAAGTGCTTAAACAACTGAGTTTACAGTCCATTATTGACATACATCCCTATTAATACTCAAGTTTATTACTTTCTCAACCACACCAAATCACTACACTTTTTAGAACACACTCCCCTGTGCCTACTAAAATAAAAAAAACGCCGCTAAATCATAATCGATTTAACAGCGCTTTAGAATTTAACTTAATACTATAATTAATATCTCCGTATAACACTAACTTATAGTACAAAAAGAGTATTAATCATTTAAGTAGGTCTTCTAATTAAAGAATACCCATTTCCTTACCAACCTTTTCGAATACCTCAACTGCTTGAGCAAGGTTTTCTTCGTTGTGACCAGCTGAAACCATGCAACGTACACGGCCAGTGCCCTTAGGTACAGTAGGGAATACGATTGGAGAAACGTAAACGCCGTTTTCTAGAAGTCTCTTTGAGAACTCTACAGTTTGCGCTTCGTCACCAATAATAACTGGTGTGATTGGCGTTTCACTTTTACCTGTGTCAAAGCCTAGGTTACCAAGCTTTTCTTTGAAGAAACGCGCGTTTGACCATAGACGGTCTGTATATTCTTCTGATTCCATAAGCATGTCAACGACTTCAGTAATTGCACCAACAGCTGCTGGAGGAAGTGCAGTCGAGAATAGGATTGGACGACCGCGGTGTACTAACCAGTCTTGCATTACTTGACGACCTGCACAGTAACCACCGATTACGCCGATAGCTTTAGACAGTGTACCAATAATGAAGTCAATACGACCATGTAGGTGGAAGTGGTCAACTGTACCACGACCGCTCTCGCCAAGTACGCCAGAACCATGAGCATCATCAACGTAAGTCATACAGTTGAATTCTTCTGCGATTTCAACCATTTCTGGAAGTTTAGCAATATCACCATCCATAGAGAATACGCCATCTGTAATGATCAGAACATTGTTGTACTGGTCACGCTTCTCAACTAGGATGTTTCTTAGGTCTTCCATGTCGCTATGCTTAAATACAGCCTTGTCTGCCTTTGAAAGTTTAATACCATCAATGATAGAAGCGTGGTTAAGAGCGTCAGAAAGAATAAGGTCACCTTTGTTAGTAACAGCTTGAATTACACCAGCGTTACAGTTAAAGCCTGATTGGAATACCATTACAGCTTCTTCACGCTTGAACTCAGCTAGTTTCTTTTCTAGTGTTTCGTGAATGTCCATGTTACCAACGATTGTACGAACAGCACCAGCGCCAACACCGTACTTTTCAACTGCTTCGATTGCAGCTTTCTTAGCACGTGGGTGTGTAGCAAGACCCAGGTAGTTGTTTGAAGACAGGTTGATAACTTCTTTACCATTTAACATGCATACAGCTTCACATGGACCGTTTAGTGTAGGAAGCTTTCTAAATACGCCTTGGTCTTTAAGTTCTTGAACTTGACCTTGTAGATACGGTAGATCATGAATATTACTCATGTTTCCATCCTCCATTCAAATTGAAGCCTGCCGTATAAAATACGGTTTATAGGGCTTCGTTTCACATATTTAATGTTTGAAGCAAATGCTTCATAACAACGTTTTCCTTTAATTCGCTTATATTGTACCATAGGTGCACTATACTGTACACACGTGTTTTATTACTTTTCTGACGAATTTTTCTGGATTCAAATTTGTACTGAACTTAAGATGTATCAACCATTCTAATATCTAAAATAACTTCAGACCAAGCTTACTCAGGATAATAAAGGACAATCGTTGCACTGGCAAAAACATCACCAATATTTCTATATGTATGAATGGCATCTGAAACAAAGGTCATAGCATCTCCAGTTGTCAGTCTATAGGTCTGACCGTTAATTTCTACCTCAATATCCCCTTCATGAACCACTAAATATTCTTCAACCCCGCTTACATGGGCATCAGACTCATGGAAACATCCAACCTCAAGTTCTACTGTGTAAAGTTCAAACTTGTGTTTTGGATCAAAAGGTACATATGAATATAACCTAAATTTATTGTCTTCTTGAGCCACCATATGTGTATCTGTTTTATGTGTAATTTTTACAGGCTGGTTCTCTTCATTTAATAGTGACGTGAAAGATACACGCAGTCCATTGGCAATTTTCCAGATGGTTCCTATAGAAGGGTTGGCTTCTCCTCTTTCAATTTGTCCTAACATGGACTTACTCACACCTGAAAGCTCAGCCAATTGACCTAAAGACAGGTTTCTCTCTTCACGGATTTTTCTTAAGTTTGCAGCCAGTAGCAAATTTACGTCTTTCATTTTAAACCCCTCATCTTAATCCATTCTATTTATATTATTTCTAACTTTCATGTATTCACTCATATAAGCCTATTAGAACAACCAGTTTTCCTTAATTTCGTCCCCAAGATTTCTATACTTGTAACGCATCCACTGGAGTATTTGTGTACATTCATTTAGCCAGTCCTCAATATCTTCACTCTTTTCTGAGTTTGACTCTAAATAGGCTATCGTTTTCATAGGATGGATCATCATCATGGCATATAAGCCATAAGATATTAAGTCTTCAGATAATGACCATATAATACTTTTGAGTCTTTCAATATCTTCATCCTGCTTATCATTACCAATGACTATTAGGGCATTTCGTTTAAAAACTTTCAGCCCGCGCCACGCAAATCCCATCTGTCCAAACTCTCTTTTAAAAGATTTATTGCTTAACTTAAGAATTTCAAATGGCTCAAGGGTATTTCTTGTATGTCTAACAAGTTCTTCTTGTATTTTAGACACCTGATTATTATAAGGGCATGCCCACTGACAAATGTCACACCCATACATATTTCTCCCTATACGATGTCTTTCATCATAAGTTAAAACCCTTTTTAATTGGGTTAAAGTTGATATACACTTTTGTCCATGAAAATCATAGTCACCGGTCAGAGCATTTGCCGGACAAGAGTTTTGGCACTTCTTACATGTACCACATTTGGACTCGAAGGATTCACGCCAATCCTTAGCACCTTCAATCTCAAAATCTGTAATTATAATTCCAATGTAAAATCCAGACCCAATACGTTCATCTAGAACAAACTGGTTGCGCCCAATCCACCCTAAACCTGAACCATAGGCAACCACGCGGTCATTCACCGGTCCTGTGTCCACAGAAGATAGAAAGTTACCATCAGGGTGGGCCTGTAGCAGTGCTTCTTTAATTTGGTCCAGTTTTTCGTTTACAACTTTATGGTAGTCAAACTCCCAGGCCATGTTGGTTACAAAACCTCGAGGAGCACCAGAACTTTTTCTATTTTTAATACCATATGGCACAGCAATGGATATTACCGATTTAGCACCTTCTATAACTTGGTTAGGTTTACTCCTAAACTCAGGTTTGGGTTCAAATCCGGACAAGTC
>Ga0070724_10000673_pt1 | contig 22978 bp, 17 predicted proteins | sample tdDd001_FD_67278 | JGI IMG/M metagenome (GOLD analysis project Ga0070724, IMG submission 67278) | Marine sediment microbial communities from the Atlantic coast under amendment with organic carbon and nitrate - tdDd00.1 | ecosystem: Environmental > Aquatic > Marine > Coastal > Sediment | place... | reverse complement strand
TCACCGATGATACGACCACGACCGTATGCATCAGGAAGACCAGTTAGAACACCAGACTTACGACATTTTAGGATATCAGGAGTGTAGATATCGAAAACACCAGCATTGTGTGTTTTGCGGTATTCAGAGTAAATCTTAGAAACCATTGGATCGAGTTGACGATCGTATGCCTTACAAGAACCTTCAACCATGCGAACACCACCGTTAGGGATGATTGCACGTTTAAGTGGTTTTTCAGTTTGAAGACCAACGATAGTTTCTAGATCTTTTTCGATGTAGCCTGCATCGTGAGCAGTGATGGTAGAAATAACAGAAGTGTCAAAATCTACAGGTGCTTTAGTAGCATTTTCCTGCTTGATACCTTCCATTACTTTCGCCCAAAGCTTGTTCGTTGCTTCAGTACCTTCAGAAACTAGGAAAGCTTCATCGCCTTCGTACGGTGCGTAGTTTTTCTGAATGAAGTCGCGAACGTTTACTTCGTTTTGCCAATCACCTTCAGCAAAACCTTCCCAAGCTTTAGCAAATTGCTCTGCCATGACATACCTACCTTTTTAGTAGAAAAAACACGTACTGCTTCGCTGTAGAGCCAGCTATCACCTACCTAGGTGAACAGTACACTCTTATATAAATAACAATATGGTTGACTACGTTATGTCGCGTAGCTCATAGCCATACATATTGTCACTTTTCACCGTAATTTCAAGCTTACTATAAACTTTTTTTGTAAACCTTAAACTAAATCAATAAAAGTTTAACTGATTATATAAAGATTGGGTAGTGCACTAGGCACTACCCAACAATTTTTTAACTGATTTGCATCGAATTGCTAAATTATTACAGGAAAGCTGGGATGCCGTACTTACCTTCAAGCATACCAACTGCCAGCATAGCAACTAGACAGATAATAAACACGCCCACAGGAATGACGATCTTATCTGCAAATGACAGACGTGATGCACGCTCTTTGTCACCAATCAGGCCGTTGTTGTCTAAGAACATGGTTAATGCCCATGCTAGTACCGGGTTAGCAACCACAGATGCGAAGATACAGATACCTGCAGCTTGCGAATCTTTGGTGTCTTTTACCATCTGCATGCCCGCTTCAAGTAGCGGCAAGAATACGCCTACTAGAAGTGCTACACGCATTACTGGAGGCCATACTGCTACGTCCATTGGGAAACCAAGAATCGCAACAATGATACACAAGCTACCCAGCAAAATTGCACCACCCGGGATAGGGCGCTTAGCAATTGCCGCTGGGATCATGTACGTACCCCAAGAAGAAGTAATGTTACCACCACCTACCGCAGTACCAACCATTTGACGGATAGAACACATGGTCATAGTGTCATCAACGTCCATCAATACTTTTTCAGTACGTTTAGGATAGTTCAATTCTTGGAAAATGCGATGGCCAAGGAAGTCTGGAGACCACATTGCTACCGCTAGAATTGCAAATGGTAGAGAGGCGATGAAGTGCTGCATGTTTGGTAGACCAAGCATCCAACCTTCAGTGGTAGAGCCCCACCAGTAAACAGGGTTAAGGTTAGGTAGGCCCATTTGTGTTTCGAACGTAAGGTCAAAACCAGCACCTAGACCTAGCGCAACCAGAAGGCCTGTGATAGCACATACCGGGATTGCCAACCAACGCATGTTGATTTTCGCTAGGAAAGCGTAGATACCAATGGTGACACCTAGAACGATTAAGCCGATGTAGCCCATGCTGCCTGCAGCTGCGTCAGCCGATTGCAGGCCAGTCGCCCAAGATTGGATAGAACCAATCTGGCTCATGGTACCAGTAAAGCCTAGGAAAATAAGTAAGCCACCCGCGGTTCCTTCAGAGGTTAAGTTAACCAGTTTGGAGCCACCTTTTAGGTAACTAAGGATCAGACCAAATACACCCAGCAAAATAGCAAGAGCAAGAGGGTGAGCACCAGCCAAGGCAATTGAACCGATCAATGGGATCATTGGACCGTGGTTACCAGCAAGGTTAGCGCGCGGGTTGAAGAAGCCTGAAGCAAGGATACAGAAAAGCAGTGCAGGGATAAGCATCTCTACACGAGCGACTTCGATCGCAAACTCTTTACCAAGGTTTACGTGATCCCAAGCTTGTGTCAAGCCGTCTGCCCAAGACATCATTACCGCAGAGTACATTGCGATAATGCCGATAGTACCAGCAAGCGCAGGAACAAGGTCCTCAAGCTCAAATCGGAAATCACGGCCAGGAAGGTTTAGACCAAAACGGCGCGGCTTCATGATTTGAAGTTCGTGATCTAGATAATCCGAACGGTTTTTAAACTCTGATGCTGGACGATGCAACTCACTGTAGCTCTTATCTTCGATAGAGTCTGAGTTGTCTTTGACTACGTCTGACATAGATTCCTCATATTGTAAATGTTAGTTATTTGGAATGGTGTATCATCAATTTTCAGTATGATACACGTTGCAATTAGTTTGCAGTGGCACGCACATAGTGCGCTACCGTTACAAATATTGAAACTATTTTGTTGAAAATATTCTTCTTATTTGTATCCGCGCCGAGTTTATCAATTGGCCTATTTTCTGAGATTGATCTCGATCACTTTAAGCAGAAAGATGAAAGAAAACTACAGTAAATAACAGCCTCTACTGAGACATAAGTCATAGTGTGTAATTTGTTTACACGTAATTAAACAAGTTATTGCGACGCAGGCAGGATCGGCCAGTTTTGCTTTCATTAAAATGATCTTTGTCATTAACCAGAAAAAACTGCATATAATTTCCCCAAAAATGTGGCGCATATAGCACGTTGTAGAAGGCTGAAATTGTTGTTCTCATCAATCTAATGTGTGTTGTTGCAGTGATATCGGTGGCTATCTGGTTAACCTGATGATAACAAGCTGAAAACATGAGTCATCAATGAGATGAATGTGACAAAGAGCGGTGTTTGATGGCATAGTATTTGCTAATAGAACATTAGATAATTTATATACAGAATTTTGACGCGTAAGCGTGTTAGGGGATGAGATGAAAGCTTTTAAATGGATGCCGGTGGTCGCGGCTGTGTCGTTGGCGTTAACTGGGTGTGGATCATCGAGTAAGAGTGGTGGTGGCCCTGGCCCTGGGCCTACGCCGCCGCCTTCGACTACTTATACTTGGCAAATGGTATACCTAAAGTCTGAAGTTAAATCGTCGGTGCCGAGTAGTTGTGCTGTTTATGCTACAGATACGAGTGTAAACGGAAATGTAATCGTTGCTTATAGAGGAAATGAAAACAGTAACATTTTGATCCATAACGCCGATGGTTCTGTTAAGGAAAAGCGTCACCCTAACACGTTAGGGAAAATTACTATCTCAGAAAATGACATTCCATCGAATGGGTTCGTTTCAGTTGAAGAGCTCGATGGTACCATTGGTAATGAACAAGATGTTTATCTCTTTAGTGTACAAAAGGCACTGATGTCTGATTTGACAATAAATGTGAGGAGAACAAGCGCGGCATCAACAAGTTGTTACACTACTGGTGAGTCTTTTACCGAGGTTGATGTAAATTCTGATGCAGTTATAAATATTGGTCAGGTGTCAACTAGTACAGAATATTATCAGACCAGTTATATTGATGCGGCGACGAGTGGGAAGCAAGTTGGCACAGGAGTAGGCGTAAAGAGTGAGTTACCTGCTCAGGATAAGGTATTGGTGACTCTATTTGATAGTTACAACGGGCTGTCGGGACAGAAGAAAGAGTTGACGCATTACCAGTTAGCGGACAAGAGTATGGTTTACGATGTTAATGGCAGCAGTAGTCAATCAGTTAATCCGACCAATCAAGGTGTTATTAGACCAGGGCTAACGATTAACGGTGTAACCCTCGATAACAATAATGCTAACCGAATAGACGTAGCATATGCAAGCGAGGTCTATGAATGGCAGCCTATCTATCAAACAAGCGCTAACTACTCTTACGTTACAGATCAAGCGCCATTCTCTTCGTGGTCTTTTTTCCTTAATGGGGAAGTCGACGTATCAAACTGGAAATATCATGCGATGCTGCCTGCTAAGGGTAACGCACTTAATATTGTAGCTCCGAGTCTAACAGCGTTTAATTCTACAGTTGAAAGCAGTTGTGCATCTGGTAGCGATTTTTGTTTAAGTAGCTCAGGGTTTACTGCTTCAGATTTCGATGTGCAGCGCACCCACTTACGTGCAAATACCACTAACAGTTCAAGAGTGTTTTACCAAACCATATACTCAGCGCCTTCTGCAGAGGTGCCTTTGATGAAGAGCAGTACTGAAACCCTGTTACCTGACTCGAATAACAATAGAATGGAAGTGAGCCTTGCTAAACTAACAGCGAGTGAGAACGCAGTGAAGTACTTCATGGGCAAGAGTATTGATGTTCAGTTGTTAACTGGTAACTCAACTCGTAATTATTTTGATGTGAATGGGCCAGTGACTCAGAAGACGTCAGCAATAAATCGATATATTGCTTTAATGGGTGAAAGCCTCACCGTGGTGTCGGCTGGTAAAAATTAGCCTATATGCAACAGACTTAAAGCCTCCATCCGGAGGCTTTATTTTTATCTTCTATTCACCAATCCGACAGAATATTCTTGTATTGTGAATATTAATTCAGCTATATTGGCTAAATAACAATAAGTTAAAAGTTAATAATATGTTGCAAGAAGTCATTCTGAGTGCTAGCTTGTAACAAAATAATAAAAAAGGTCGGAGTACCTGCAGTCACATTTAACAAGATAGGTATTACACAGGGAGTAGTAGCGCATGAAGGATTCCGCGGCGCTGGATATCAAAGAACTGCATAAAACCTTTGGGCAGAATGAAGTGTTAAAAGGCATTTCACTTGAAGCCCACAAAGGGGACGTTATCTCAATCATTGGCTCTTCCGGTTCCGGAAAGAGCACCTTTCTTCGTTGCATTAACCTACTCGAAACCCCAACCGCGGGTGAGATCTGGGTAAATGGCGAACTGATCCAAATGAAAAACAACCGTCAAGGTGAAGCCGTTCCCGTTAATGAAAAACAAGTTCAGCGCATCCGTTCGCGCTTAGCAATGGTTTTTCAGGGCTTCAACCTGTGGTCGCACTTAACAGTACTCGAAAATGTCATCGAGGCGCCAGTTCATGTACTCGGTGTCCCTAAAGCGCAAGCCATCGAAAACGCAGAAACGCTGCTAAAAAAAGTGGGCTTATATGAGCGCAAAGATTATTACCCAGGCCACTTATCTGGCGGGCAACAACAACGCGCTGCGATAGCACGTGCGTTAGCAGTCGACCCTGAAGTTATGCTCTTTGATGAGCCGACATCAGCACTCGATCCAGAACTTGTTGGGGAAGTACTAGGCGTAATGCGCGACTTAGCCGACGAGGGCAGAACCATGTTAGTGGTTACCCACGAAATGGCCTTTGCCCGCGATGTTTCAAATCACGTGATGTTTTTGCATCAAGGTTTGGTCGAAGAGCAAGGCGATCCGGCACAACTGTTTAGTAATCCGGAGTCGGAAAGGTTAAAGCAGTTTATATCTTCGATATATTAGGGGAGGCTTTTAGGCACTAGGCACTAGAGCGTCGAAAAATAGACTTATTGGGTAATTCAGAACATAAAGCTTGCAGAGCCCAGAGCCCAGAGCCCAGAGCCCAGAGCCCAGAGCCCAGAGCCCAGAACCTCTAAAATTATTAAAAAAACAAACACAAACACAATCAACAAACACAAGTAACAATCACAGGAGTATGGAAATGAAAAAGTGGTTATTAGTTGCAGCAATCGCTGCTACCGCGGCAACGGGTGTTGCACAAGCCAAGGATTGGAAAGTGGTACGTTTTGGTATTGAAGGCGCATACCCTCCATTTAGCTGGACAGAGGCTGATGGTTCTTTGAAAGGCTTTGATGTGGATATGGCAAACGCGCTTTGTGCGGAAATGAAGGTGAAATGTAAGATTGTCCCACAAGACTGGGATGGCATTATTCCTTCACTGTTAGCGCGTAAATACGATGCGATTATCGCAGCGATGTCGATTACCGAAGAACGTAAAAAGAAGATCGACTTTACGGGTAAATACGCACTTATCCCAAATAAGTTTATTGCCAAAAAAGGCGCAGGTCTGAATTTTGACAACCTAGATGGGATCAAAATTGGTGTTCAGCGTGCGACTACTCACGATAAATACCTAACCGACAACTACAAGAAAGTTGAAATCGTTCGTTACGGCTCTTTTGATGAAGCGTACCTAGATCTTGCCAATGGCCGTATCGCTTCGGTACTTGGTGATGCTTCTGCACTAGAAGAAGGCGTATTGAATAAAGCGGGTGGCGATGCCTATGAGTTCGTTGGCCCATCATTAACCGATCCTAAATGGTTTGGTGAAGGCTTTGGTATTGCGCTTCGCAAACAAGATAAAGATCTCACCAAGAAACTGGACGCAGCAATCAAGTCTCTACGTGCGAAAGGTGAGTACCAGAAAATCGCAGCTAAATACTTTAACTACGATGTGTATGGGCAATAAGGCCATAAAAGGCTAAAGGCTAAAGGCTAAAGGCTAAAGGCTAAAGGCTAAAGGCTAAAGGCTAAGCCTTACTCGTGGGTGAGTGGTGTTGGAATTAGAGACTAGAAACTATAAGAGCAAGAGCAACGCTTAAGGGCGTCATCCCGGAATCGAGGAACGAGATGTCCGGGATCTACTCAAAGCGCACCAGTTTGCTTTTGCTCTTACAGGAGCAAAGCGATCTAGTATCTAGTTCCCCATTCACCCCTATCAGCTCGCTGTATTGCTGGAAAAAACTATGCTGGATCTTCAAGGATATGAAGCCTCCATCCTAAAAGGGGCGTGGCTGACCGTCGAAGTTGCCGTGTTATCGCTATTATTAGCGGTAATATTGGGCATGCTTGGCGCGTTAGCAAAAATGGCACCGTATCGCTGGGCGAGGGCGGTGGCTACCTTATACACCACCATTATTCGTGGCATCCCAGACTTAGTGCTGATGATGCTGATCTTCTTTGGTGGTCAAATCTTATTAAACAACAGCCTCTATGCGGTCAATGAATGGCTCAATGAGTGGATGACAGGGCGTGATCCCGCTCATGAATGGGTTTCTTATCTTCCCGACTACATAGACGTAAGCCCATTTATCGCGGGTATTTTAACCATAGGTTTTATCTTTGGTGCTTACATGGCCGAAACCTTTCGTGGTGCGATCATGGCGGTAGATAAAGGCGAAATGGAAGCGGCTAAAGCGTATGGCATGAGCGGTGCGTTGGCATTTCGGAGAATCTTATTGCCGCAAATGATCCGCCATGCTATCCCAGGATTTGGTAACAATTGGTTGGTGCTGCTAAAAACGACCGCCTTGGTTTCCATCATTGGTCTAGAAGATATGGTGCGGGTAAGCTCGCTTGCGGCGGGTTCAACCAAAATGCCATTTACCTTTTATATGACCGTTGCGGTGATTTTCCTATTTTTAACCGCAGTCTCGACCGGGCTTTTAAAAGTCGTTGAGCGTAAATTTAGTATTCACACGAGGTAGCTATGGATTTTTCTCTCATCATAGACAGTTTGCCTATTTATCTCGAAGGGTTGTGGACGACGGCGTGGTTGGTCGGTTTGGCATTAATCATTGGTTTATGCATCGCTATCCCGCTCGCGGTAGCACGTAATAGCGCCAATCCGCTTTTAAGAATGCCGTGCTGGGCATATATTTACTTTTTCCGCGGTACTCCACTGTTGGTGCAACTTTACTTAATTTACTACGGAATGGATCAGTTTTTTCCGGTAAAAGGCACCCTGTGGGAGCATGCATGGTTTTGCGCTTTGGTTTCGTTCGTGCTGAACACTTCGGCCTATACCGCAGAGATCATCCGTGGGGCAATTAACGGCCTACCGAAAGGGGAAGTGGAAGCGGCGAAGGCGTATGGCATGAGCACGTGGAAAACTTATCGTCGCATTATCTTACCTAGTGCCCTAAGGCGGGCATTACCGGCTTACAGTAACGAAGTGATATTTATGATCCACGGATCGGCGGTCGCGGGCATCGTCACCATATTAGATTTGACTGGTGCTGCTCGCTTGGTGAACTCACGTTATTACGCGCCATTTGAGTCCTTCTTGACGGCAGGTTTGTTTTATATGAGCCTCACTTTTATCGCCCTATGGGCATTTAAAAAAGCAGAAAAACGTTATTTGGCGTATATGCGTCCATTAAGCTGATTTTGTGAGGGTATAACAGGTAATAAACAGCGCTTTTTGGCGCTGTTCTTGTTCTATAGAGTCATCTTGGTGTTTATTGATGGAGGCTGAAAACTTGATCTTTAAGCGGGCGACGCTCGTCATAAAGACTGTGAACTGGATCTTTTATTTTGAAATGTCGTTTTAATTTTGAGCGTGAGCAGCTTATGATATTCGAAGTTAATCACGTTACTTTAAACAGAGTTCCCAATGAAAAAGACAGTCGCAGTATTATTAGCTGATGGATTTGAAGAAGGCGAAGCCGTTGTTTTTATCGATTTAGTTAGACGAGCAGGGATGCAGGTTGATGTTCTTGCGTGCAAAGCAAGCACCCAGTTAGACACTTATTTTGAAACACGGATCAGCGCAGACTATACGTTAGCGGAGAAGTTTGACCAAAACTACGATGCGATTATGATGCCGGGTGGGCCAAAAGGAACCGACAACCTTGGCGCTTGTCCGCAGGTGATGGAGTTTATTAAACGCCATATTCAGCTAGATAAGTGGATTTGCGCACTCTGCTCATCGCCAGCCAAGGTGTTAGGCAAGCATGGGTTATTAGCAGGTAAGCACTTTGTGACTGGCAGTGGCCTAGAAGACCTAGTGGTTGGTGGTCATTACGTTGATGCCAAAGTCGTTGTCGATGGCCAGTTTATTACGGGTAAGGGGCTAGGGTGTAGCTTTGATTTTGCCTTAACTGTTGCCAAAGCTTTGCGTACTGATGACCCGAACCACATCTTATGGCAAGCCGATCATATCTACTATGAGGGTTGGCCGGAATCTGTTCGATACTTTAACGCTTAGTATCGGCTGTTATCACTGTTTTCGCCTTGATGCTTGTATGCGTAGAGGTGAAATAGAACAGAGGGCGCTTCGTGCGCCCTCTGCATCAATACTACTTGCTAAATGTCGACCAAATCGGCGCGTGATCCGATGGTTTTTCTATTCCACGCAGTTCGTAGTCAATCCCGGCTTCGGTACACTTCGCTGCAAGGCTTGGTGTTGCAAGCACAACGTCAATACGTAGGCCGCGGTTATCAACAAAACCTTTCGAGCGGTAATCAAACCACGAGAACTGATCATCCACTTGCGGGTGCAGTTTACGGAAGGTGTCTTCAAAACCCCAATCAAGCAGGGTTTGTAGCCATTCACGTTCAATCGGCTGGAATGAACATTTGCCTGTTTTTAACCAGCGTTTAGCGTTAGGCGCGCCAATGCCGATGTCTAAATCGATAGGGCTTATGTTGATGTCGCCCATCACAATCAGTTGCTCGTCATTGGTATGGTGATCATTTAGGTAGCTCATCAAGTCTTTGTAGAACTGTTCCTTGTACGGGAACTTGGTCTCATGGCTAATGTTGTCGCCTTGAGGGAAATAACCATTTAGCACCGTTACTTTTTCGCCGTTCTCTTGTTCAAAGGTCGCCATGATCATGCGCTTTTGATGCTCGTCGTTGTCGGTCGGAAAGCCCTTTTGGACAGAAATAGGTTCCTGCTTACATAGCATCGCCACACCGTAATGGGCTTTTTGACCATGGAAGTAAACCTTGTAACCCATCGCCTCCACGTCGTCGATAGGAAAGGCTTCGTCATGCACTTTGATCTCTTGTAGGCCAATCACATCTGGCTGATGTTTATCGATAATCGCTTGAAGCTGGTGCAATCGAGCGCGTAGACCATTGATGTTGAAGCTGATGACTTTCATGGGTGGGGTTCCTTTTCGGCTTTTATTACTTGTTATCGAACAAGTTTTTAAATCGGAAGTCGAGTATACCTACAATTGTTATTAATGTCCTTAGAGGGCAATGGCCCACGATTAAAAATAGAATGTGATGCGCGTCACGCATTTGATGTTCTACTCAATACAGGTGTTTGGCATTAACCCTGCTGTTTTTACTTTATTGTTACATGGACATTTGACTTGCTTTGCCAGAATTATGGCGCTGATAAGTCACTCCTTTAGTTATCACTAAAATTACGCGATTTAACAATCACTTAATAAATGCACATATCAGGCTTGTGCGGGTGGGAAGGTGCTGTTTTTTTGGCTCTGTGCGCGAGTAAGAATAAGAATATCTCTCACCTTTAAACTCTTTCTAACACATTTTCATATCCCTTCATAAGTTGATCTTTACTGTTTGTTTTTGTGTGATTTTTGTTCATTTTGTTTGTGTAGGATGAAGCCAATAATAATAAATATTTTCACTTTTAATCGTTAAGCTTCAGACAAACCAGGGGTTATACATGTTTAAGACGATACGAACACGCATCGCACTCTCCGCAGGGGCTGCGTTGGCATTTACCTTGTTAATAGCAATGGGAATGACCACCAACGCGTTTACCAAAGTAAATCAAAATATTACTGAAAGTGTCACCAAGCAGTTAACCGAAGCAACTAACTTAAGCCTTAAAGCGACCGCTTCAGAGCAAGGGAAATCCATTTCAAATCAACTTTTTCCTGTCCTTGCTAACTTAAGCCAAGTGCGCTCAATCATTGAACTTAGCGCCGAGTCGGCGCTTGGAGCCGATGTGTTGGTGAAACAATTTACCGCCGCATTAGAAGCGCAAGATAAAGCGGTGTTTGCCGGTTACATGGTGTGGGAAGAAAAAACCTGGCCATTAGAGTCTGAAGTCGGCGCCAAGCTTGCGCTGAACAGCAAAGGCTACTTAGCCCCTTTCTTCTCGCCCAACTCGAACAACAGTTTTGACCCAGTGGCGATGGAAAGCTTTTCTAATACCGCCCTAAACAATAATGGTGAGCGCACCGATGACTGGCACTTAATGCCCTATGAAACCGGCAACACCTTTGTGATGGAACCTTACATGTATCCCGTGCGTGGTAAGCAGGAGCTTATTACCACAATCAGCCAACCTATTAAACTGGATGGAAAAATCATTGGTTCGCTTGGTTTTGATCTGTCGCTGTTTGAGCTTCAGCAGCAAAGTGAAATGCTGGCCAAAGAGCTGTTCGATGGAACGGGTAACATCATGATCACCTCGTGGAAAGGGATTGCTCTGGCTAACAGTGGTGATGCGGCTTTAGTGGGTAAGAAAGTGCCCAATCATTTGCAGTCGCGTTGGTCAAACATTCAGTCGCTTGCGAAGCAAAGGGATATTGGCATGGTGACGATTGGCGGGGATGAATTTGCAGTAACCTCGGTTGATACCTCGGGCGCTGCGTGGATTGTATTGGTATCGGTGCCTCAGAGTAAGCTGACCGAAAGTATTGCAACCTTTGAGAAGTGGAGTGCAGAGCAAAACTTTAGCGCCATTAAAGAGGGCGTGATCGGTGGTGTTTTAGCCGCAATTGCTGGTATTGGCGTGATGATTTTCTTTGCCAATACCCTAGGTAAGGCATTGTCTAACTTGGTTGAGCGTTTTAAGGATGTTGCTCAGGGGGAAGGGGACTTAACCCAGCGTATTGAAGTAAAAGGCGTGGACGAAAGTGCGCAACTGGCCCATTGGTTCAATATCTTCCTCGCCAGAATGCAAGACATGTTACAGACCGTGACCGATACCGCAGACCAAGTTGAGCGCAGCGCTAATGACGGTCAAGTAAAAGCGGAAAGCTCGAAAGTACAGCTTAATAGCCAAGTCAACGAAGTGAACTCACTCGCGACGGCGATTAACGAAATGAGTGCGACTGCGCAAGAAGTTGCGAGCTCTGCGGTACAAGCGGCTACTGCCGCCAATCAAGTTAAGGCCAATAGTGTCAGCGGCATGGAGCGAATGGATAACGCAGCAGCATCGGTCGATCAGTTGGCGCTACAAGTTAACAACGCTCAGAGCCAAACCCAAAGCTTGGCAGATTCGAGCGCGGCTATTCAAGGTATTTTGAGCGAGATTGGCGGCATTGCCGAGCAAACCAACTTGCTCGCCCTAAACGCGGCGATAGAAGCGGCTCGAGCGGGTGAAGCGGGGCGCGGCTTTGCGGTTGTCGCCGATGAGGTGCGCAACCTTGCCACACGCAGCCAAAACTCGACCGAAGAAATTCGCACCATGCTCGGGCGCTTAGAGCAAGAAACCCAGTCTATTGTGGTGTTAATGCAACAAAGTCAGCAGCAAGCACAAGGCGCGAAAGACGAAACTCAAGTCGCCCAACAAGCGCTAGCCGAAATTAATCAGGCGATTGAAGTTATCAATGATATGAACAATCAAATCGCCTCTGCCGCCGAAGAGCAAAGTTCTGTATCGGAAGAGATCAACCGCAATGTGGTCGCAATTAACGACACGGCGATGGAAGTAATGGATAGCATGAGCGCTTCGGTTGAGATCAGTGGAGAGCTTACGGGTAAATCGGTTGCGCTCCACCAAGAGCTGGGTAAGTTTCGGTTGTAGGGAGTGCTAGAGGTTAAAATCTAGGCAGAAGGCAGAAGGCAGAAGGCAGAAGATAAATGAAAAAGCGCGAAGTGCTAGGTGAAATAGTTAGCACTTCGAACTTCGGCCTTCGAACTTGCTTCATTGCTGATGGATCTCGTGGCTGAGTAGGGTCGCGAGGGTTTCACTGAGTTGGCGGTCTTTGGCGACAATGTCTCTAAGTCTGCCTATGTCTAACCAAATCAGCTCAACCGGGGTAATGGCTTTGGCGCTGGTTTTATAGCAATCGGTCAAGAAAGCACAGGTGCCAATCATGGCGCCGACTTCGGCTATCTCTTCTTGAGAAATACAAATCACATTCACCTTACCGTGCATCACCACTGCGATGGACGAAGCGTGTTGGTTTTGACGGTAGATAAGCTCCCCTTCATTGTATATCTGCCTGCGTGCCAGCTTACCTAACGCGACAAGACTTTTGGTTTTAATGCCGTTGGCCCAAGGCATGTCGCGCAGTTGTTTTCCTATCTCTTTCGCGCTGACCTTGTGGGCTTCTCTTTTTAAGTGAGCGAGCTTGAACTCAACTTCGTGGGTTAATCGGCTCGATTCGCTGTCATCAAGTACGCCTTCTTCGATTAAGTCATTTAAATACGCGCGCTCTAAGTTGAGCATTAGCCGATGGGCCGAGTGCGTCTCTAAGCTATAAGAAAGATCAGGGAAGTTCTCACGCAGCGCTTCAACGTGCATACGGGTGTGGAGTTTGTTGGTGTCGATATCGGCAATGGCGTCTCGCGCGTCTTTGTCACATGGGCTGAGATTCGCGACGTGTTTTTCGATCTCTTCTTGAGCCTGAATGAACCCTCGCGCGGTATCGTAGCTTAACGCCAAGCGCTCGAATGAGAAATGCACCACGATCCGGTTGATACACGGAATGTGGTTAAAAAAGCGAATATATGACGGGGTTTTCCAAAACTCAAACAGGGTATTGCGCGGGGCAATTTGCGGCTCGCCATCGAGCGCAATTTCGACCGCATTAACCAACTGTTTGGTGGCGGTACCGGTTAATGCTCCTTGCTTAAACTGAGACCAATAGAACTGACGCTCAGTTTCAAGCAGGCGGCGATAAAACGCAATCCGCAAATCGCTTTCCTGAATCGCAACTGGAGGCGCTTGCTCTTGAGGCTTTTTGAGCTCATGAAGCGGTTTGCTTAAGCTCATCCAGTTGGCGCGTTTTAGAAACTCATTGTGTTGCAAAGTGGGTAATTCGTTTAGCAGGCGCTGCTTGATACTGTATTGCGCTTTATCGAGACTGGCTTGTTTTGCTGGTGGTAGCTTATCTAAGCTTAAATACTGTAATACCATTGTCATGGTGCTCGAGTTGATCACTATGGTGAGCACCACAATCCCAGCGGTGAGAAACAGGATTTGGTCACCAAGCTCTTTGTCGAGTAAGGTATCTTGAGCAATGATCAGCGCCAGCGCTAAAGAGACCGCGCCGCGCAGCCCGCCCCACACCAATACGATGGCTTTTTCTTTGGTGATACCAACCCCAATCCGTTTCAGTAGTGGCATAAACACCGTCACCGAGAAGGCGCGGATCACTTGAATACCCACATACAGCGCACCTAAGGTTATCCACCAATCGATCATATCTAAGCGAATACGAGTCGCGATAATAATACCAACTAAAATGAAGATCACGGTATTGGCGATGTGCGCCATCATTTGCCAAAAATGATGCAAAAACTCGGCGACTTCAGGGGAGATGCGTGTGCGGCCAATACTCGCCAGTAATAAGCCGAGGGTTACCACGGCGACCACGCCAGAAACATGGAATAGGTTTTCGGCAATGAAATAGGCGATGTAAGCCGCCGAAATGGTAAGAGTGATCTCGACAATCGGCTGATTGAATAAACGGCCGACCCAAAACAGCACAATACCTGCCACTGCGGCACCAATCAGCAAGCCAAGTAATACCACAGAAAGGAAGCTACCAGAAATGGAAAAGATATTGATACTGCCGTTAGAGCCATAACTTAACATGCCATAGAACAAGGTAAACAATACGATGGCCGTTCCATCGTTGAGTAGCGATTCCCCCTCAATGAGTGTTTCTAACCGTTTTCTCGAGCTGACTTCTTTGAGTAGAGAGACCACCGCCACAGGATCGGTTGCGCTTATCAGCGCACCAAATAGAAAACAGACCGTCCAAGACCATTGCCACGGAAAAAGGTAAAACGCTAACACCGCGGTGAGTGTGGTGGTCAGAATAAGCCCCGGTACCGCTAAGATCGCAATTTGGCTGAACATGCGCTTGAACAAATGGGTTTCCATCGCGAACGCAGATTCAAAAATAAGCGTAGGCAGAAATAGCAATAGAATAAGGTGCGGATCGACCGACGCGAGTTCATGTAACGCCGCGCCCAAATAGGGCCAAGACGTTTGTGCGTGTTCGGTGCGGCTAAGCAGGCCGACACCTAAACCAATCAAGAGCAAAATAACGCTATAGGGGGAGGTAAGCAGTTTGGAAAGTGATTTTACCAGTGCGCCGAGTAGCAACGACAGCACGATAAACATTAAGATCAAAACGCCATTGTCTAACTCCATAACTAACTCCTTGCTTACTATGATTTAGTTTAGTTCATCAGTTAGGAGAGAGTGGATTATTTGCCTTATGTTTTTCGCTAAAAAGAGCAATATTGATTGAGTTTTCTGGTCGTGTATTACTCAAGTGATCTATCAGAGTATGCGAGTGAGCAAATGAACCTTCACGGCACGATTATCTATGGGTCTCTTTGTCGTATTTTATAAAGCGAACCAAGCGATTAGCGTCATATTAATGGCAGTTTGAGCAAAAAGATGACACTAGCATTTTCCTCCAGCTATTGATAAATTACCGATGTAAATAACATGTTAATCATGAGGCCATTGGATAGGCCTTACCCATCGCCAATACAAGGAGCAGTAGAGTATGCGGTCACTTTCCGTTCATTGGAAGATCACGCTATTAGCGGGATTATGTTTAGTACTAACGTCGTTTTTCTTAATCGGCTTCTCTATCTATAACGCCACCAGTAATCAAAAAGTGATTATTGAGCACAGTGCAACGTCGGTGATCGATAAATCGCAGCAAATATTAGTCGGCATTTCTAAGATCAACGCCTCGGAAGTTCAAACCTATCTCGATGAAGCGACCTACCGAGCAGAAATGCTCGCGGAAAGTGCACTCTTTTTAAAATACAGCGCCGAAGAGAACTTCACTGCCAGTGAAGAGTTGCGTAACTCACTCAATGAAATGATCCAAAGAGCGGTGGAGCGATTTCCGACCGTTCGTGGCGCCTATTTGGTGTTCAGCCCCGATGCGCTCGATGGTGAAGACAGTAATTATCACGATGCCGACTACGTTGGCTCAAATGATAAAGGGCGTTTTGCTACTTATTGGTCGAAAGATAAGCAAGATGAGACAGCGGTGGTGGCCGGGGTGCTATCGGAGGCCCAGCTTAGCGAAGTGGCAAACAGCGAACGTTTTTCTTGTCCGCTGACAACGGCGAAACCCTGTGTGACTTCACCTAAAGTGGTCACTACATCGGCAGGTAAGGTGCTGCAAACGTCTATTTCGGTGCCACTGATTGTCGAGCAAGAGGTCGTCGGGTTTTTGGGGATAGAACTGTCACTCAGCGCATTGGTGGCGACCGTGATAGAGTCGGATCAGGCGTTATTTGGTGGTACTGGGACGATTGCCATGATTAGCCAAAACGGCAGTTTGATTGCTTCAGATAATACCCAAGTCGCGGTTGGTTCGTTATATAGCAGCCAGCAAGTCTCTGCAGAAAAAATTGCCAGTTTCATTGCCACGCAACAAGTAAAAACCGAATGGAGCACCAATGGTGAATGGTTAGCCGTATTTGCCCCCATTGCTGTTGCCAATCAATCTTGGGGCGTATTGCTTGAAGTACCAAGAGCCAGCGTACTCGCCGATGCTACCGCTTTAGATGGGGTAATTTCTGGTCTTGTAGAAGGGGGCGTTTGGAATGAGTTACTGGTTGGGATAATACTGGTCGTGCTGGGCTTATTGCTTATAGCAGTCATGTCACTGAAACTGGTCAAGCCAATTCGTGAGGTGGTGGCTCGCTTGCAAGATATTGCATCGGGCGAAGGGGATTTAACCCAGCGACTAAAAGTCTCCTCTGCGGATGAAATTGGCCAATTGGCGCTCGGCGTTAACCAGTTTTTAGAAAAACTCCAGCTGACCATCAAAGAGGTGGTAGCCACTTCACACGATATCGCCAACACCAGCGAGCAGGCAGGGCAGGCCGCCGGGGCGACACACCAAAGCAGTGAAGACCAGTTTAAAGAGGTCGATTTAGTCGCGACCGCGAGTGAAGAGCTCACTCAAACTGCGGCGTTAGTGGTTCAAAATGCAGAAATCGCTGTGAGCGCCGCTAACGAGGCAGAGAGTTCGGCGAAGCAAGGCCAGCAGGTCATTGCTCAATCAGCCCAAGAAATGAGTAGCCTAGTTTCTCAAATGAGTGGGGCAGTGCCCGTAGTGGAAGAACTGGCAAGTAATAATAAGAACATTACCGAGATCTTAGCGGTTATCGAAGGGATCTCAGAGCAAACCAATTTGTTGGCGCTTAACGCCGCTATTGAAGCGGCGCGAGCGGGAGAGCAAGGCCGTGGCTTTGCGGTAGTCGCAGATGAAGTACGTAGCCTAGCCGGGCGCACTCAAGAGTCGGTGAAAGAGATCCATAGTGTTATTGAACGAGTTCAAAAAGGCACGCTAGATGTGGTCGCGGTTATTCAGCAAGGTAATGAACTGGCAGATAATACCTCGCAACAAGTTAGCCAAGCCGTCGATGAGATCGCGGCTATCTTCTCGGCAATCGGCTCCATTAACGATATGAACAGCCAAATTGCCAAAGCGGCTCAAGAGCAGCAGTCGGTATCCGGCGAACTCAACCGTAACGTGGCCAATATTCGTGATTTAAGTGAGCAGATTTTACATCAGGCTGAATCTTCAGAGCGAGTGAGCCAAGAAATGGGTGCGATTTCGAGTCGTCAGCAAGACTTAGTTGGTCAATTTAAGGTTTAGCCTTGCACAAAAATAAAGGGAGCCATTGGCTCCCTTGCATTATCTTGATAGTGTTAATTAGATATCTTTTGCTTCAATCCAAATCACAGCATCTTGTGATAACTCTTTACCTTTGTATTGGCTGTCTGGACCACTGCCTAGACATGCAAAGCCCCATTTGCCCGCTTTAGGAATACCGAAAGTGAATACGCCGTTGGCGTCTGTCATCGCTACAATAGCTGCGTCTGGCGCTGCGCGGCGGGTGCCTTTAGCAAAAGCGTTGGCTTTTGAGTCGATGTCGGTATTTAGGAACTCAACTTCACATTCTGCGCCAGCAACAGGCTTGCCTTCCGAAAGCAACTGACCTGAGAAGGTGCTGCCCGCTAGCACTTGGTATGGCTTGTTTAGCGGTACAATTTCCGTTTTAAGGCCTAGTGGCTCTTCCCAACCCGTCGGCATACCAGACTTGTTGATAAAGCGCTTAGTGATCTGCTGAATAAAAACGTCTTCGCCTTTTTCGTAGTAAGGGGTTGGCGTTAGGGTGAAGATGTAGTCACCATTGCGACGTACTTTGTAGTTCGCTTGGTACGCTTTGGCTTTGTTATCTGGGCCAGTCCACTCGATAGGTTTTAGCGTCGGCAGAAGGTCAGTTTTTTTCCCTTTGAAGTAAACAGAAAACTCCTGTGGCTTTTCCATATCCATGACGTGACCATTTTCCATCGGATGGCCAAAGACTAGCTTCATATCTAAAGTCGCTGGTTTTGCAAGCATTGACTCAGGTGTGTAGATCATTTGAAAGTGTGCTTGAGATGCTGCAGAAAGCGACAGAGCTGCTGTACCAACCGCGATAGCCAATTTGTTCATTGTGTCATTCCTAATTTAAATAATATTTCCAATACAAAACAGAGGGAAGGAGGCGTTATTCGACGATGTCTTCGCCATTGATGGTGATCAGGTGCCCTGGGCCTGCATTAAATTCTACCAGGTAGTCACCTTTAGGCTTATTGAACTCAAACTCGCCGTCTTCATTCATTTTACCTTTAACAATTGCTTGGCCTTGACCATCTTTTACTTGCATCTCGACACCAGCGGCCGATGAACCATCAGAAAAACCGCCTTCACATAGCACAGTGCCGTCACCGAAATCGTAGCAAGAGCAGAGCGGAGTGTGTGCAGATGCGCTCATAGGTAGCGCCGCAGCGCATAGTAAAGCTAGCGAAAGTTTCTTCATTTTGGTCCCTTTAAAACAATAGGTTACTGCTACTTAAACGTGGCGTTGTTTCGTTGATGAAGCGCATAATAGCGAGCGAAATCGACAAATGAAATAGAGAATCAATCTCATTTGCATTAAATTTGATCGCGATCATCTTTTTGATAATGATTCTCATTAGTGGTTGTTTTTGATATAGTATAACAGTAGAGTATTGCGAAGTGTTTTATGTGGAATTAATGGTATGGAATTGTCACTAGCCTGTGTGCCGTGTGGTGCAAAAGGGCGGATTATCGCTCATGAAGCAGAGGGCGCGATCCGTCAACGCTTATTAGATTTGGGGCTGATCCCACCTTCTCAATTTGAATTGGTGCGTTTTGCACCACTAGGTGACCCGATCGAGGTTCAAGTCGGAACCAACAACGTAGTATTGCGCCGCTCAGAAGCGCTTACCGTTAAAGTCACGTTAGGGTAGTAATCAGATGCAAGCCAAAACCATTCTATTAGCAGGCCAGCAGAACGCAGGTAAATCAACCTTATTTAATATGCTGACCGGTGCGCGTCAGCACGTGGCAAACTACCCAGGTGTCACCGTAGATAAAACCTCAGGGGTATTTCACTTTGATGATGTGAAATATCACATTACCGACCTTCCGGGAACGTATAGTTTAAGCAGTTTTTCCCTTGAAGAGCGCGTTGCACGGAACGCGTTACGCGAAGAACAGGTTGATACGGTAGTCAATGTTGTCGACGCCGCAAATTTATCGCGTTCATTACAGCTTACGTTACAACTCATTGAACTGAAACGGCCGATGGTGCTGGTGTTAAACATGATGGACGTGGCGCAAAAATCGGGGCTGACGATCGACAGCGAGCGATTGTCGGCGATGTTAGGTGTGCCAGTGGTGGAGTCCATCGGTCGTAAAGGGATTGGTAAAGCAAGCATTGCGGCGGCAATAGCCAACGCAAGCCAAGGGAAACCCGATTATGCCTATCCTGAGTTAGAGCCCGAGATCAGCGACTTAATAGTGTGCTTTGAGCAAGCTGGGATTGATAGCGAGAATAACTATCGCTGGTTGGCGCTGCGTGTACTAGAAGGGGATACGCAGGTAACCGAGTGGCTTGAATCATTGGCACTGGCCGATAAAGTCGCTGAAATAGTTGCGCGAGCAACGCAGAAAATCTCAGGTCAGCTTAACGATTACTTTGTCACGCAGCGCCACCAGTTTGTTCAGATGCTTTGCCGCGATTGTATCGCTGAACAAGGTGATCAAGGTTCAGCTCGCTCGGTGAGCAAAAAGATCGACCGTATTGTGTTGCACCCAATCTGCGCACCCTTGTGTTTGCTCGCGACCGTGTTTGCCATTTATCAGTGCTCAATCGTGTGGGGTTATGAGCTGACTAACTACACATGGCCCATTTTAGCGACCGCCAGAGAATGGGTAGCTGCGCTACTACCAAGCGCTGGCTTCTTGCATGATCCTTATACCCGTTCACTTGGCTTATGGGTGGTGGATTCTGCCAACACCTTATTGAACTATGTGCCAATCTTCTTAATTCTGTTTGCCTTGATCGCTATCTTGGAAGACTCTGGCTATATGGCGCGGATCGCCTTTATTTGCGATAGAGTGCTGCATCGCTTTGGTTTGCATGGTCAAAGTACCTTGCCGATGATTTTAAGTGGTGTGTTCGCAGGAGGTTGCGCTGTACCTGGCATCATGGCGACCAAAGGTATTCCCGATAATCGCGCTCGAATGGCCACGATTTTAACTGTGCCGTTTATGAACTGTTTGGCAAAAGTGCCGCTCTACACCTTGTTGGTGAGCACCTTTTTTGCCGAAGACAAAGCCTTAATGATGTTCTTTATCTCCACCATTACTATCATTTCGGCATTGCTGGTTGCGAAATTACTGACGAAAACTGTACTACGAGGCAGTGAAACCGCGCCGTTTGTTATGGAGCTACCGCGATACAATCTACCAACAGTGCGCAGCGTGCTCACCCGTTCAATAGAGCGAACTTGGACCTATGTAAAAAAGGTCGGCACGATAGTTGTCGCCGTTTCTACGGTGATCTTTGTATTGTTGCAGTTCCCTGGGATAGATGAGCAAGCCGAGCAGCGCTATCAACACCGTGCCGAGCAATCGGTGGCGAAGTTTGCTAAAGCGGTGGCTAAAACGCCGTATGCCAGCACACTTGATGAGCAATCACTGCCGCTGTTGGTGAATTACTTTAGTGACTTTAAGCGTGCCAAATTAAATGCCTCTGGTGTGGCCGCTTCAAAAGTCGTGAATGAAAAATTTGCTAAGTTAAACTCTGAATTTTACACCATCGTAGTGCCACCTAAAGGTGATAAAGCCGCGAAAAAGGCGCATCGGGCACTGAGAAAGCTTGCCTCCGAGCGCAAGAAGATCCGCCGTGAGATGAAAGAGCAGCAGTTGCAATCGTCGCTGTTAGGGAGCTTTGGCCGCGCAATCGAACCTGTAACCCAATATGCAGGATTTGATTGGAAGATTAACGTTGCTCTATTTTCCTCATTTGCCGCGCGAGAAAGCAGTGTTGCTACTCTCGGTGTATTGTTCCAGCCAGATGAAGACAGCAGCGATAAGCTTGAAAATCGCTTAGGAGAGTCGAGCGACTTTAACAGCCAAGGCGAGCTTTCTGCAGTCGCGTTGATTTTGTTCTTCGCGCTTTATCCACCTTGTCTGGCAACCGTGATGATGATTAAAGTGCAAACAGGGCAGTATCGCTGGATGATCTTGTCGATGGCCTTGCCGACTTGTTTGGGATTCGGTGTTGCGAGTGCGGTATACACTATTGGCACAGCGCTCGCGATGTCGGGAGTGACGGCGATGGCGACAAGTTACGCTTTGGCGCTAAGTCTTCTGCTGGTGGTTGGGTTATATAGGAAAAAGCCCCGTCAATCGATGGAAAGCCAAGCCTCCATAGGCTAAGGAGTCAGTATGTATCAACAATCGGTAAGTGTGACAGAGCTATTGGTGCTAGCGGCGGCTGTAGCGCTTGCAGCAGGCTATCTCTATAACAAATGGTTTAAAAAACGTGGCCAGTGTGGTGGCTGCTCTGGATGCCCATCAAGTAAACGAAACCAGTGCGGTAAGTAACGGCATTGCGCCTATAAGAGGGAGTCGCTTAATTCGGCTCCCTCTTTTTATTGATGAATAACTGACCAACTAGCTCTGTGCTATTAAACTGGCGAAGTATGGGAACATGGTGGAACTCTCCAGCAAATGACTAAGATACTGGTTTAATATCACGTTTTTCATTCATTCTTACAGTGAATTACATAGATGATTTAGTTATTTATCACAAATTTGTGATTAAGGTACATTGAGCGGCAATTCAATAAAGGAGTACCGATAATGCCCGCTTTCAAAAAACTTTTGCTTGCCTCTCTTGCCGTAGCCGCCACCATTACCTCTAGCGTATCTCTTGCTGATCAAGAAGTGAAAGTCGGCATGTCTGGTCGCTATTTTCCGTTTACTTTTGTCAAAATGGATGAGCTTCAAGGCTTTGAAATTGATGTATGGAACGAAATTGGTAAGCGTGCCGACTACAAAGTTGAGTTCGTGACCGCGAATTTCTCGGGTCTGTTTGGCATGTTAGAAGCTGGCCATATTGATACCATTAGCAACCAAATCACCATCACCGAAGCGCGTAAAGCAAAATACGCTTTCTCAACCCCTTACGTGGTAGATGGCGCTCAAGTTGTGGTGCGTAAAGGCCGTAAAGATATTCAAAGTATTGATGATCTTAAAGGCAAAAAAGTGGCCGTTAACCTAGGCAGTAACTTTGAGCAACTGCTACGCAGCCATGATGCGAACAATGAAATCAATATCATCACTTACGATAGTGGTTTCGAGCAAGACGTGGCGTTAGGCCGTACCGACGCGTTTGTAATGGACCGCGTATCATCGACTCAGTTGATCAAAAAATCGGGGCTACCATTGGCCCTAGCGGGTAAGCCATTTGAAACCATCGAAAATGCGATGCCGTTTTTGAACCAACCAGACAAACTGGAGATCAAAGCTAAGGTAGATGCAGCGCTATTAGAGATGAAAGCGGATGGAACCTTAACCCAGATCTCGCAAAAATGGTTTGATGCAGACATTACCCAATAATGAGTGGTTTCGATTTTAATTACATGCTG
>Ga0070724_10000672_pt1 | contig 22993 bp, 21 predicted proteins | sample tdDd001_FD_67278 | JGI IMG/M metagenome (GOLD analysis project Ga0070724, IMG submission 67278) | Marine sediment microbial communities from the Atlantic coast under amendment with organic carbon and nitrate - tdDd00.1 | ecosystem: Environmental > Aquatic > Marine > Coastal > Sediment | place... | reverse complement strand
AATTATAATGGCCTTTTTACTTTTAATAGGGATGTTATTACATCACAAAAAGGCCGCTATAATAGCAACAAACTTTAAATACACCAAATGGCCCATCTTAGTGGTGTTACTCATTAATCCCATTGCTGTTAATTACGGTGATACGGTACTATTAAGTTTTCAGATATTAAAGTTTACACTATCGATTACAGCTGAAAGCATTGTCTATAGTGTGATGATGTCAATCAAACTGTTCAGTATCATGATTGGTATGCAACTTCTACCGCTTATTAGTTCAGGTGAAGACTTGTTTACATTCTTCAATAATTATTTCCGGCAATTAACACTGACGCTTTCGATGAGCAGCAATGCTATTGGTGCCCTGAAAGAAGAGTATGACAGAGTACAGATGGTCATGCTGACGCGTGGGATGCCACTTAAGGAGCAAGGATTTAGCGTACGGATTAAGCGAAGCGTCTATCTGGTAAAAGTCGTTTTTATTAGTGTCCTAGAAGGGACATTTCATCGAAGCGAAGCACTTTTTGTAAGAAGTTATACAAAAAATCCTGGTACTGACTATCAGCCACTTACATGGAGAAAAACTGATCAATATATTTTAGGCTTCTTGGCCATCATCACAACTTTAATTGCTGTGTCCATACTTTCGCACGGTTATTTTTATCAGTACTATCCACAATTACTTGGCACTATAGCATCGTTGCCATTGGTAACATTAGTCTTAACGTTGACTACGATATATATTGGGTTAAAGGAGCAAATCAAAAATGAGCAGTTGTTATTTTAAGAATGTCACGTATACATATCCAGAAAGCAGTGTCGCAACTTTGGACCAGATATCCTTCAATATTGAAAAGGGATCTTTTGTACTTATATCAGGTGTTTCTGGATCAGGAAAATCAACTTTAGGAAAAATCATCAAAGGTATTATTCCAAAGCTTTATGGTGGTAGGATAAAAGGAAAATTCGAAAGTGAGGAGATGGGCTATGTTCTTCAGGATCCCGAGAAGCAAATGCTGATGACCACAGTTGAACGTGAATTGGCCTTTGGAATGGAGAACATCGGTGTACCTCACAGGATTATGCGCAAACGCGTTGCTGAGGTACTGGATTACATTGGCCTGAGTCGTCAAAGAAGTCAGGAAACAAGGACTTTATCTGGTGGACAAAAGCAAAAACTAGCCATTGGATGTGCGGTTGCGATGGGCTTTAATGGTATTATTCTTGATGAACCCACAGGACAACTCGATCCTGTAAGCAGTACAGAAGTCATTGATTTACTTAAACGATTGAACGAAGAACAAGGCATGACAATTATACTGATTGAGCAAAAGTTGGATGCCCTTTATGAAGCAGTGGATCGTGTCCTATTCCTAGAACAGGGGAAACTGACTTTTGATGGTACACCTAAAGAATTTGTAAACGCACATAGTGCCGGTATAAATGATGTGCTATCAACCTTCACCCTTTCTTTTAAGAAAGCTGTTGATGCACAAATATTTAGCGATTGTCCCTTATCGATGAAAGCTGCGCGAAAAATGTTATCGACAAAAGACATGGCCAGTTGTAATGCCTTGCCACTAGAACCACTTGCCGTAGAGGAACGTCCTTTACAGGAGAAAGTCATCTCTTTAAGGGATGTTGTGTTCTCCTATGACCAAAAATCCCGTCATTTGTCACTGGATCAATTCACATTGTATAAAAATGATATCCTAGGGATTATTGGTGAAAATGGTAGTGGTAAGTCTACGTTTATGAAAGTGCTTTCAGGTGTTCTAACACCACAGAAAGGACATATTGAACAGGCGTGTCAAATAGGATTTTTATCACAGAATCCAAATGATTATTTTTTTGAACCCACACTGCGATTAGAACTCGAACAAGTCTTGTCATTGCAATCAAAAGAGTGGTCTGAGCATCTTGACGAACAATTGGATGTCCTTGGTCTACAATCGCTACTCAATAAAAATCCAAGGGATTTAAGTGGCGGGGAACGTCAGCGTGCTGCGATGGCTATTGTACTTGCAGGGGCTCCAGAGGTATTGCTCCTCGATGAACCCACTCGAGGACTTAATAGAGGGCTAAAACGCAAGCTAATTACACTTCTACAGAAGTTACATGCGCAAGGATTGTCTATTGTGATGATCAGTCATGATATGGAATTGATTAGTGATCTTACCACGAAGGTTGCAATAATTTCTAGTGGGGAACTACAAGTACTGGACCACACTCATATGCTTTTATCAGATGGACTGTTTTATGTATCTGATTTTGGAAAGCTGTTCTCACCTTACGGTATGCGTGTGGTAAACAGTAAGGAAAGCGAACAAATACTACTAAATTTAAAGGAGACATAATATTATGGGGACATTGATAACGTTGATTCTCGTTGGGGTATTGGCAGCGGGACTATTAATATATGATAAGAAGCGCTTAAGCACACATGAAATAGCACTAATCGCAACACTAGGTGCCTTTGCAGGGGTATCGAGGATTCCCTTTGCTGCACTGCCCAACATTCAACCGACTACATTCCTAGTAATTGTCAGTGGTATCGTCTTAGGACCTTTACCTGGATTTATGGTTGGCGCCATTGCCGCAATCGTCTCAAATAGTTTTTTAGGTCACGGACCATTTACCATATGGCAAATGATTGCTTGGGGACTCGCTGGCGGTGTCTCGGGAGTGATTTATCATAATAAAAAAACACCTCCCCGATTACTGCTAGCAGTTTATTGTTTTGCATGGGGATTTTTATTCGATTATATTATGAATGCTTGGCATTATCTAAACTTTGTATTTCCACATACCGTTACAACATTTTTAGCGGTATATAGTGCCTCTTTCTTTCACGATTTGGCACATGCAACTTCAAACGCTGCATTTTCAATAGTTTTTGGTAAAGATCTCTTTGTCATTTTGAAACGTTATGCGGCAAGGCTCTCTGGAGTGACTTATGAGGAGTAAAGAATCCGTCCTTAATGAACTCTATAAGTTTCATATTGTGCAATGGATTAATCATTGCATCAAACAAGCATTCAAGGGCATTCTTATCTGTTCAATATATGGCTTTCTTAAGTCAGTCGTCCTCTGGCAATCATCAACAATCCTGTTTTATAAATATGAAAAAGCCTTGTTTGCCTGTTTGGCGTTCTACGTAATCTTGCAACTTCTTAGAAATGCACCAAGACTAATCGACTCTCTAAGGGTGCTCGATACAATTCTAGGACATAACAGAGCTAGCACGCTATGGCAATATAAAGAGTCTACAGCACCTGTCAAAGAATTGATGACAAAAGATGTGGAAAGTTCCATTGCAACTACATTAAAACCGTGGGGCCACTATATAGAGTCACAGGCATTAGTGGTAATACTATCAGTGATGTTACTAATTGGCAGTGTTGTTGTTGCTGGTTTACCTTCAGACAGTCGAAATCCTTTTCAGGAAAAGATAGCCTATAACAATGCGCTTAAAAAGAACATAGAAGGTATAGAAAAAAAATTAGCTGAGACGTCCAATGAGGAACTGGTAAATGAGTCTGGGTATGAGCAGCAACAACAGGTGCTTGAGGATAAACTCATCGAGGGAATAAAAAAATCATTTACAGCTAAAGAAGCGTTGGCACATATTCAGGCATATGAAAAAGCCGAACGTGCATTGATGGAAAAAATAGATTCAGAAATGGCCACAGAAGCATTGAGAGATCAACCCGTTGATTCAGTAGAACAACTCGATAAAGTTGCCTCTTCCTTATTAGATAAAGTAAAAGATGCTGTCAAAGATCAAGGTGCTCAAGAGGAAAAGCGCGCAGAAGAAGAAGCACAAACATCATTGTCGGATTCATTTTCAGAATTGATGAGTCAAGAGAGTAGTGACCTTTCTGAGTCACAAGAATCAAATGATAATGTCCTCTCATCTGAAAGCAGAGGTGTTGTCAACAACGACTCTAAAGATGGTCAAGGTGGTTCAGGTCAAGCCTACGGTGACGGTGCTGAATATATTGTGGAAGAAGAACAAGCAAGAGAAATAGGTACAGCGATGCCATTTTATGAATCGGGCGACACACTCGTACAAGTGTCCAATGGCAGCGAAGAAGATTATCATACATCCTACGGAACCGATTTGGATGCTTCTGTTAATGAAACAATGATCCATTCAAACACTGAAAACAAAATCGAATGTGACGGTAAAACCATTCAACTACCAAGTGGTATTCCTAAAAACCGATTACACTTAATAAAAGCTTATTATGAAGGAGAAAATGAACAATGATGGTTGAAAACTATAGTAAAGAATCATTAGCTGGATTTCATGAGCGCTTTAAAACTTTAGAAAGCCTTATGCAGCAACATATTGTAGGCCAGGAGGAAACGGTTAAGCATGTGTTATACGCAATTATAGCGGGTGGCCATGTCCTTTTAGAGGGGCCTCCCGGTCTAGGGAAAACTGAACTCGTTAAGCAATTGTCGTCAGTATTTGAGTTGCCCTTTTCGAGGATACAATTTACACCGGACCTAATGCCCAGTGACATTGTCGGTGCGACGTTAATAGACGATCCCAAGACACTGTCGATGTCATTTCAAAAGGGACCTATCTTCAATAGTCTTGTTCTAGCAGATGAAATCAACAGAGGTACGCCTAAGACACAAAGTGCTTTGTTGGAAGGCATGCAGGAATATACAGTGACTGTTGATAATGTGACCCATCGGTTGCCAGATCCTTTTTTTGTAATGGCGACAAAGAATCCTCTTGATATGGAAGGAACGTTTCCGCTGCCAGAAGCACAACTGGACCGTTTTATGTTCAATTTAATTATTGAACTGCCATCAAAAAATGCACTAATGGAAATTATGAAAAGAACAACGGTTGATAAACAAGTCGAACGATCTACAGATACGGTTGTACAAGCAAGTTCTTTAAAAGAAATGAGACAATTAGCAGAACAAGTACTTGTCAGTGAAGAAGTAATGTCTACGGCTGTTGACTTAATGATCAGCACTCATCCTGACCAAACGACTTATGACATTGTAACCAAATACGTTAAGTGTGGTGTAAGTCCTAGGGGTGTACAATCTATTATAAAAGCAAGTCGTGTAAGAGCACTGTCAGAAGGACGCTTTCACGTGAGCGATGACGATATAAAAGCCCTTGCGTTACCGTGCTTTAGACATAGACTGTTTACGAACTATCAAGCATATGGTGATGATATTACTTGTGATGATATTATAGCGACGTTAACGAAAGGATAGACTATGAAGGAACTATTAGGGCTCTTAGAACAACTTAATATACGTCCGCATAGAAATCTACAGTCTCATATCCAAGGCCCACAACCAAAAGGAACACCTGGGACATCAGAAGACTTCTTGAAATTCCAGCATTATCAACCTGGTGATGCACTGAATCAAGTCGATTGGAAAAAATATGTTAAATCAAAGGCTTTGCTTACAAAACAGTTTGGGGATGATCAAAATTATACAGTCGTACTGCTTGTTGATACAAGTCGTTCCATGACTTATGGTAATCCATCGAAAGCAGCTTACCAAAATAGACTGATTGAAGGCATCGCTTACGCTGTCTTGTATCGTCTGCATCCCCTAGTTTTAGTTGATATGGGGACAGAGAAACGTGCTCTTTTTAGTCAATCGGTTAACGAGAGTATACCTCAAATCAAAAAGTGGTTAAATGCTCTTGAGTATAGTGCAAAAGCTTTACCGCTTTCATCAGATTTTTATCATCAGTTTTCAAACTGTTTATTGATAGCTGTTACAGATGCGTGGGATGAAACGTATCATTCCTTTATTGATCAACAAGTAGTGTTTCAAAATGATTTGATACTAATGCATTTATTATCAGAAGAGGAATTGGATCCAACGCTTAACGGTAGCTATTTATTAACGGATTGTGAGTCTGGTAAAGAGGTTCAGCTAAGAATTGATCAAAAAAAAATAGAACGCTATCATAAGATCATGCACTCAAAATGCTTGGCATTAAAAACGACTTGCGCGAAGTATGGGTTTCGATATATTAATGTAAGTACATCGGATGAGTTAAAGCCGGTATTCGTTAAACTAGGGAGGTAGTATGAGCTTTTTAAATCCTTTTGGGTGGTTGCTTGCGATAGGCTTTCCAATCGTTTATATGCTCTCAAAAAACAATAAAAAACAACTGCGAATCGATTTGCCAAGTATTGATATATGGCGACAAATTGAAGCAGAATCTCTTCAACAGCAAACGAAAAAGTGGTCGCCGTCAGTTCTTCTTGCTATTCAACTAGTTATTGTTGGATGTGTTGTAATTGGCGATATTGATATGTATAAAACCTTTTCAACAACTGACGATGTAATTACCTTGATATATGACGACTCTTTTTCAACAGAGCGTATCACATCAAAAGAACCGCTTCTTGAATTTATTGAAGCCAATAAGGAAAAGAACTTTAAAGTACTTTTCGTCAACGAGACGCTAACGGAAGAGGGGCAATTGCTCACAGCTAAAGAAGCAGAAAAATTACTTGAGTCCAGAGTGCCAAGTCGAAATGCATTAGATGTAAGCCTATTGACGAACACATATTATCAATTAGAGAGCAATGGAAATTCCGTTGTTGTATTTACCGATAAAGTTCTAGCGACTATTGCATCACTTGAACTGTTACCAGTGGATGAATCCAATGTGGGATTACGTCATGTATCGTATAATCCGATGGACGAGACCATAACAATCAGTATTGAAAATGACGGTGTGGCAATTCAATTAGTGCCTCTTGAAATATATGTTGGACAAGATCTTGTTTATGAAGAGCAACTTTATATTGAGGGTGGTCAAATAAAATGTCACAAAATCATAAGCGAACAGTTAAAAAACAATGGTTTATTGTCGATTTCCATGCATGACACACCTCTACTTACCGTTAAGTTGGCTGTAAATGACAGTCTTCTATCAGATAATAAGTATACGATTCCTTTTATTCAATCAATTGATGTTGCGACGGATATGGATGATGAGAATCTAGCCAAAGTAATGACTTTATTGCCATATGTGACGTTGAGTAAAAATGGTGTTCCCTTAATGGATTTGGCCATACCGGCGTCCTCTGCGGTTCTTTATGACGATACATTTTTAGATGCGGTGTCAACTGGAACTCTTTTTTCTAAGGAAACCACAAAGTCGCCGTACTTTCCACTTTGGATAGAGGATCATGCGAAGGCCACTTATGAGCGAGAAGTAAACAGAGAAATAAAGACATTAATAGAAAAACCATTACCTTCTAATTATAGGATCAATACAATGGGACATAAGCAATCAGAAGTGGTCAATAATGGACACAAAAAAGAAATGATTCATCCCGAACTGATTATTCTTTTGGTATTCGGTTTCATCCTACTAGAAGAGGAGGTGCGAAAGCGTGTATAAATTTGGCATAATGATTGGCTTAGTCGGTATCGTTTTTACTTACATCCAGTATCGACACTTAAATTCAAAGGCACCTTCAGTTAAGATATGGTTTTCTTTAAGAATGCTCATTTTTGTCATTTTTGGAGCAATGTTGACTATACCTTATATACAACTGCCTCTACCAAAGACGCAACACATTCTCTTGATTGATGATTCCTATTCAATGATGTATTATGAAAGCGCAGTGCAGTCAGCTCTTGATACGTATATCAGCACTCATGAGGAAGAGGACACGAGAATTTATCTATTTTCTGAAACCGTTACACCTCTCGACAATGCTGTTTTACCAAATACATTCGGGAGTGGCCATTGTACCGATTTGGACCAAGCGTATGACTTTATCCGAAATACCTCAACGAGTGAAGGTGCTCTTAAATTAACGGTGTTCACCGATGGAAAAGTAACAGAAAAGTTGCCTGTTGACATACCAGAGAACTGGTCTGTTGAAACGCTACCTTTTACAGGAAGACTAAATCACGATGTGCAATTAAGGTCTGTTGTAGCAAGTAGCGTCTCGATAAAGAATCCTCAGCAAATATTAGAAGTCACGGTTAAAGTAGCATCAACAACGGATGGTGTCGGCACCTTATTAATAGAAAACGAAATGGGCGTATTGTCCAGCGCTGACATTACCGTTGCAGAGGGTGTTCAAACTCTTACGCTCCCCTGTGATTTCAGTTATGACACAGGGCGTGTTGCGGCTCGCATACAATTCTCGCTGGATTCAACGCCTTATAACAATAGAGTTATGGTGACTTCTGAAATAAGTACACCCTTGAACTACATTATTGTCTCAACTGCACCCTCGAAAACACTGGAGTCCCTATTAACATCAAGCGACATAACCTACAGATATATAAACCCTTCGCAGGTGTCAAAAACTAATCTAGATGCACTTGAATATGATGGATTGATTCTTGATAATTGCGATGGTGCTAATTTTACAAGTGATGGAGTTGAGTCGTTAAAAGATGTTATTCACAATGAAGGGAAAGGTTGTTTTATCATAGGGGGTAACAATGCCTTTGGACTTAGCAGCTATAAGGAAAATGGTTTAGAAACTTTTTTGCCTGTACAAGATAGATTGTCAGGTCCAGAACATCAAGGAGATACAGCAGTAGTTGTTGTTATAGATACTTCAGGTTCTATGGATGATACGTCTGATGGTGCTAAGAAAATCACCTTGGCAAAATCCGGGTTAAAGGCAATCGTCGAACAACTTCATCCGATGGATGATTTTGGGATTATTGGATTTTCGGACACTTACGAATGGTTGCAGCCACTGCAATCAGTGACCACAATTCAGAATGTAGATGATCGATTTTCCACTATAGGCGCAAAAGGAGGGACCCTCATTAAACCAAGTCTCGTAAAAGCCTATGAAGCCCTTAATTCGATAGAAGGCAATAAGCAAAGACACATTTTGCTTATTACTGATGGACAAGGGGACCAAGAGCATTACGAAGATTTAACACAACAATTGGCAGCAACCGACATTAGTCTTTCTTGTATTGGTATTGGCGACGAAGTGGCATCGGATTTTCTTAACGACTTAGCCATGCGGAATAATGGTACCTACTACGAAGTAACATCTATTAAAGAACTCCCACAGATAATGGTTCGGGATATTTATAGCAATGGGAAGGAAGTACTCCAAAAAGGAAAGTTTACATTAAGCAACGCAACATACTCCAAGAAACTAAATGCCTACGTTGCAACCACCGCGAAGGAAAATACGATTATATTATTAGAATTGGATAATCATGATCCTTTACTTGTAGAACATCAGTTCGGCGCTGGGAAAGTTGCAGTGTTAACCACAGCTCTGGAAAGAAGTTGGAGTGGTTCTTTCTTAGATGCAATTGGTCAAAAGATGATTTCGACACTCATTGAAACATTGCCTTTAAATACATTGGATGATACACTTCTTTATGGCAGAGAAGGAAATCGACTAATTATTACTGCAACCCACGATGATCATTATATATCACGAACGGATGTTCTGCTGAAAGGAACTGTAATGACGTCTGCCGAAGATCCATTTATTCATTCAGATACATTCGTTTATAACACTGCAAATGAAAATGGTATATATCATTTGAATAGTTACAACAAGAATGAACAACTGATTGAACACCAACAGGTCATTGTAGATTATTCTGCTGAATATCAGTTGTTTGATGAACCAAGTTGGTCAGCAGAATCAACAGCATTTAATCAAAAAGCAGAATTGAGTAATCCAAGAAAAGTTAAAACAGCATATATTGGCTGGCCACTGGTATTACTTCTTTTTATTGGTTCGCTCTATTACAGGGCGAAGTAAGGAGGTTTTATGTATTACTATGAAAATCAGACCCGCTTAGGGGATTCTCATATTGAATTCACTAAAGAGCATTTTTCCATAAAATTTGACGCTACACAAACAGTTGTGAGTTCAGCTATTCTTAACGGTGGTATCGTTCATACAACAACCGTCTTTAATCGCTTTATAACAAAAGCATTTGCTGATCATCCAGATTACAAGTTGACACCTGAGGAAATGCTCGAAAGTTATGGACAAAAGTCACTTAATTCTCATTACGCAGTTGGTCTTCTCACAGCTGCACCATACTACACTTATGCTTTTTCCGGTGTAGAAAAAGATGGTATTATTATTGAAGCGCATATAACGTCCGGAACGTCAAACGCCAGACGTGCTGGCGATCCAGCAGATGTTCACACCTTCGAGGAGACGGAGTATAAAACAGGAACCATCAATATCATCGTCTGTACCAATGCTCAATTAGAGCAACACACCTTGCTTGAAGCATTAATGATGGTCACTGAATCGAAAGTTGCTGTAATGGAAGAACGAAAAATTTTAAGCAATAAATCAGGAGAACTTTCAACTGGAACTGGAACGGATACTGTCGCAATCGTCAATGGTTCAGGTAGAAGTATTAAATACTGTGGTAAACATGTGCTATTTGGGGAACTACTTGCACAAGTAGTAAAAAAAGCCCTAAGTAATTCCTTGCAACAATATGATGAAAAAAACGTGAGTAAAGTAGTCTTCTAGTCGTAAGTGATCGAATCTCGACTCGTATATAATTAAAAAAAAATGCCTATTTCTCGCAAGACGAACGTTTGTTCGCTTTGCTGAAAATAGGCACTTTTTATAATTGGTTAAAGATACTGTCGGAAACAGATTTACTAATTGTATCGATTTCTTGTTTTGTTATCCCTAAGTATTTCTGTGTTGTCGTTACTGAACTATGATTAAGAATGCGTCTAACCAATTCAATATCATAACCACTTTCCTTATAGACGGACGTTCCGTAGTATTTCCGAAAAGAGTGGGTGGAGATGTTCTCATAGCCTAGATGATCTGTCACAATTTTTAAGTTCTTTTGTACATTTCTTACTGAGCATCGGTTAATAATATGATCTCGTGGTGAAATATTTTGATCGATTATATAATCGTTGAGCAAATTAATGGTTTGATCACTAATTTCACGAAATTGCTCCTTTTGAGTTTTCTCCTCAATCAAACGTATGTTCGATCCCACGATATTCCGAGGTTCCAATTTAATGACATCACCAATACGTAGTCCTGTGGTTCCTTGAACAAGAAGGGCGATGAATAACTTTTGGTTCGGTCTAAAGGTTTTAACTTTATCTTTAAAAGTATATGAGAAACCATTTTTAATATAGCTCATGATTTGAATGAATTGTTCTTCTGTTAAAGTTTCTGTTGTATATTTACCCATTTCTAATAAATGTCCTTTCCTAAAAGCAAGTCTAATAGTTCGTATATATCCCTATATAAAGTTCGTTAAGATTGGAATGCTATTCGAATACTCCGCTCTCGAACCGGCTACAGGCGTTGAATTTACTACGTATAGCTCAAATTTTACTGAATCGCAAATAGTTCGTATTAGTATAATTATGCGAACTTTTAAGGCGATTATTAAAAAACGTTGTACAATTGATTTAAAAATTCATTTTTATAGCTTACTGCATAATTGAAATTCTGAGCGCTTTGTACAGCGCGGTGAATTCGACCTCTAAAACACGTCCTAGTCGGTGTGCCGACAAGAAAAAAAGACTACTGGTTATTGGCCAATAGTCTTTACCTTTTACATTTTTCTAAATACACCTTTTACCAGACCAAGAATGTCTACAGTTTCGAAATACATAGGATCCATAGTAGAATTTTCTGGTTGTAGTCTTACGCGATCACTTTCCTTGTAAAATGTCTTTACAGTTGCAGAGTCCTCAATAAGTGCAACAACAGTATCGCCATTATGAGCTTCCTTTTGTTGTTTGACGAGTACGTAATCCTTATCCAAGATTCCAGCTTCTATCATACTATCTCCAGAGATGCGTAACATAAAATACTCACCATCTGTAATGAATTCACTTGGAACAGGGAAGTTCTCTTCCAAATTTTCCACCGCAAGGATTGGTTGGCCTGCAGTTACTTGACCCACAACCGGAATGTATGACGTCGTCATGTCTAACGAAGACTCATTAATCATGCTGTCGATAATTTCTATAGCTCTAGGTTTAGTAGGATCACGTTTTATGTATCCTTTTTGCTCTATTTTCGTTAAATGACCATGCACTGTAGAAGTTGATTTCAATCCCACAGCTTCACATATTTCTCTAACAGCAGGTGGATATCCTTTTTTGGATACTGCTTCTCTGATGAATTCCAAAATCTCTATCTGTTTTTTACTTAAATCATCATACATATTTACACCTCGTCTAAATCTTCTATTTGCAATAAGTATAGCATACACAGAAAAAAATATCAAACATTTGTTCTGTTTTTTCTTTACAAAGAACACATGTTCGGATATAATGAAATAGAACAAACGTTCCGGAGGTGTAGATATGAGATCAAAGAAAAGAATTAGAATAGTAAACAAGAATAGATTTGTCATGAGCATGATGTTTATTACGCTGTTAGTATTCACTTTATTTTCAACAGCATTAGGGACATTAACTGCTAGTGGTAGTGATTACAACCAGTTCGTGACAATCGAAGTAGCATCTGGCGATACGGTTTGGGACATTGCCAGTACAGTTAACACTGATTACTTAGAACAAAAAGAGGATATTCGACTGATTGCTTTTGCAATAGCGCAGGAAAATGAATTAGAAAATTACTTTATTTATCCTGGTCAAGCATTGATTGTACCAATTAATGGTTATTAGTAATTATATCCAACGAACAAAACCGAACAGATTATAACTCTATTGACATAAATGAATAATTCATAACAATATCAAAAGCAATTAGGTGACTAGTTGCTTTTTTCATAGAAAGCTTTCTTTATATAGACCCTTTACCAGAGATGCTCACTTATACTTAAGTTTAATACAGCTTGAAATGGTTATAAATGCTATATAAGGAGGCCTATGATGAAAGAAAATACGAAACGAAAAATTGATATCGCTGCTGGTCGTACAAAACCAGAGCTGGTTATAAAGAATGCAAAAATTATTAATGTTTTTACTGAGGAGATTATTGACGGTGACATCGCTATTGACCATGGATACATAGTTGCTATTGGCCAATATGAAGGCGAGGAAAACTTTGATGCTGAAGGTAAGTTCGTGGCGCCAGGTATGATTGATGCCCATGTACATATTGAGTCTGCAATGGTAACACCGAGTCAATTTGCTAAATCAATTTTACCTATTGGAACGACAACCATTATAGCGGATCCTCATGAAATCGCTAATGTTTGTGGTCTCGAAGGAATACAGTACATTTTAGATGAAAGTTCCAACATCCCCTTAGATGTGTATCTAATGATGCCTTCTTGCGTACCGTCAACGTCATTTGAGAATGCCGGCGCAAGCCTATTAGCGGAAGACATTAAAGACATGATTCAGAAAAATAGAATTTTAGGATTAGGTGAATTAATGGACTTCCCTGGAGTTATTGCGGCCAATGATCAAATTCTTAACAAGATAGAAGTAACAGGTGATAAAATCATCGATGGTCATGGACCTGTTATATCAGGCAAGGACTTGAATGCTTATGTTGCTGCAGGCATTCATACTGAACATGAGTGTAGTACCGTTGAAGAGATGATTGACCGGTTAAGACTCGGAATGTACATTTTGATCAGAGAAGGATCAGCAGCAAGGAACTTGAATGCTCTTATAAGAGGCGTCAATAAGGAGAATGCTAGGCGCATCTTATTCTGTACAGATGATAGACATCCTGGTGATATTTTAACAGACGGTCATATTGGTAACAATGTCCGTTTAGCGATACAGAATGGCATTTCGCCGATTACAGCGCTTAAAATGGCATCGCTTAACGCAGCAGAGTGTTATCGCCTATATGATAAAGGGGCTGTGGCGCCAGGTTATATAGCAGATTTGATTCTATTTGACGATCTAAAAACAATTGATGTAGAAGCCGTTTTCAAAGGTGGTCAGCTAGCAGCTAAGAACGGCAAACCCTTGTTTAAGGCGAAACATATTCCTAATGACTCTGTTGTCGATACCGTAAATATCAAACCTGTTACCCAGAATGATTTAACGATAAATTTAAGCAGCGACTTTGCTAATATCATTCGCTTACTCCCTCATAGTCTTGTGACAGAACGCGTCGTAAGAAAAGTCGAAGTTAGAGATGGGAAGTTTGTCCATGATAAGCGTCTTGATATTTTAAAACTTGCAGTCATAGAACGACACAAGGCGAGCGGAAACATCGGTCTTGGACTTGTTGAGAATTTCATGTTGAAATCTGGAGCACTTGCATCTACAGTTGCTCATGATTCTCACAATCTAATTGTTATCGGCACAAATGATGCTGACATGCTTCTGGCAATTGAAGAAGTGGAACGCATTAAAGGCGGTCTTGTAATCGTTAATGACGGAAAGGTGCTTCAGACTTTACCATTACCAATTGCCGGCCTGATGTCTGATATGTCGCTGGAAGTCATGAGTGATGATTTAGAAAAGTTATATGCTACAGCGCGAAGTCTAGGCGTAAATAAGGACGTTGATCCATTTATGACGCTTGCATTTCTTGCATTGCCGGTTATTCCAGAAATAAAGCTGACGGACATGGGGCTCTTTGATGTTTCTGCTTTTGACTTTATCAGCATAAACGAACTTGATTAAAGGAGGTATTTGATGAATTACGCATTTCAAATTACTAATGAGGAAAAAAAGCATCTACTAAAGATTAAAAGGCGGGTGGCTGTTCAAGATATCCCTACAATACTTGGAGAGTGTTACAGCAAAATCGTTCAATACATGCACGAAGTATCTGCATCCATGAGTGGCGCACCATTTGTTGCCTACTACAATATGGATATGAACGACTTGGAAATAGATATAGTCATTCCAGTTGCAACTGAGATTCCAGGCAAAGGGGATATTGAAGCTGACATTCTACCAGCTGGAGAATATATTTCAACTCTTCACATAGGACCGTATAGTACTATGGAACCGGCGTATCACGCAATTACAGAATATATTCAAACAGAAAAGCTTGAAATAACAGGTGTCGCTTATGAATTTTACTTAAACGATCCTTCAGAAGTTCCAGAAAGTGAATTGCAAACTAGAATTATGTTTAGAATTTTATAAGCAATTAGTCGAGTAGACATAACATTATTACGTAAACCGAATTAGACAGGTTATGACATTAAAAACGGAGGACAACATGATTAAAAGAACAACAACACCTTATAGCTATTCAGCGGCAGTATCAACCGGAGATACAATTTACCTAGGATTACACCGTGGACGTGGTAACAGTTTTCAGGACCAATTACGAGGCTCTCTAATGTACCTGAAGCAAACCTTGGAGCAACATGGATCGTCATTGGAAAAGTTGCTGAAAGTGCAGGTATGGTTAAAAGACATTGATGATTTACCAGTCATGGAACAGATATTCTTTGAGTTTTATCCATCAGGTGAATTTCCAGCGCGTATGACAAGTACTACGGAGTTTATCGACAATGATTGTTTAGTTATGATTGAAGGGGTCGCTGTTAAAGAAGCCAAGTAATACAGGTTATTATCCATTAGAAGGATAGTATCTAAAAAAAGTGGCATTAACAGAATTTAAGTGGGTATCTATAGTGTAATAGTAACTACTCATTTTAAAGGAGGCTGTCTATGATATTTGAAAAATCAATTGATATGAGCGCAGAAAATGCTGTTCTAAGATTCAAGGAATTAGCTAAAGAAAACGGATTAGGTGTTTTATGGGAACAAAATTTAAAGGAAAAATTTAAAGAAAAAGGTTTTTTTTACTCCTATAACACATATGTACTAGAAGTTTGTAATCCTGAGGTTGCTCTTAACGTATTGAATACTACTAACCAGGCGGCATATTTTATGCCATGTAAAGTATCTGTATTTGAGACAGAGGAAGATGTTAAGATTGGTTTCGCAAAACCATCTAAATTTATAGGCGAACTGGATAATGGTGATGAATCTAAGCACTACATAGCAGACGTCGAGGATGTTTTAATGAATATCATCGAGACGATGGCTTCTGAAACTTTTTAGCCTTTAATTCTATAGCTGTAGATAAACTTATAATGCACTTAATCTTGGATCCTTTCTAAATGTTGGTTTGGTAGCTTACATTTCATTAAAAAGTTAGGGGTAAGTTAAGTGCATTTCCTTTTAGTACAAAAACATTTGAAAATTTATGGCCAATACCTTTTGAAGGAAACACTGAATAGATAATGATAGTTTGCTGCTATCTGATCATTATTCTCTCATGAAGAAAAGAGTACTAGATTATTATTTAACGATAGAAAGGAGTAATATATGTATTTAGATCCTAATTTCGGAAGTATGATTATTCAATTAATTATTGGTTTAATAGCAGGTGCAGGTGCTTATCTGATGATTGCACGCAAAAAAATTGTATCTTTTTCATTCAAAAAAAAGGTGACGAAAGACAGTACATCTGATAATGCAAACGAGGGAAAAGATCATGAAAAAGGAATATAGTTCTTATCGTGATCCGTCTGGATTTGTGTATAGGGAGGATGACGTTATTCTTAGACATATTAACAAATCGTATATTGATAAATTCAAACATATGCATTCATCGGGTTTATATGATAAATTAGTTTCTGAGGATATGATTATTGAGCATGTGCTAGTGAAGCAAGAGTCTGATTATTTGATAATTAAACCTGACAAAGTGCCGTTTATTTCGTATCCCTATGAATGGTCATTTAGTCAGCTTAAGGATGCTGCCATAACAACATTAGAAATACATAAACAGGCAATGTCCTATGGAATGTTTATGAAAGATGCAAGTGCTTATAACATCCAATTTATTAATAACAAGCCTAAATTAATCGATACACTTTCTTTTGAATTTTACAAAGAAGGAGATCCTTGGGTAGCCTATGGACAGTTTTGCAGTCACTTCCTATCACCTTTACTCTTAATGGTTGAAGTAGACATTAGAATGTTGCAAATGTTAAGAACAAATATCGATGGAATCCCTATTGATTTAGCAAGTAAACTACTAAAAAAGAAAGGTGGGTTTGCTGCAAAACAACACATTCATTGGCATGCGAAATCAGTTGCTAAGCACGCTATGGATGGGAAAGTTGAGATAAACAAGCCTAAGAAGTTTATAAAGGTCAGTAAGTTTAACCACCTAGCAACAATTAATAGTTTAATCAAAATTATCCAAAACCTAAAATTAGACCATGTAAGCACTGAATGGATGAACTATTATAGTAATACTAACTATACAAATCAAGCTTTTAACAGTAAATCTGATATAGTCGCTGAGTACTTAAAAAAAATTAAACCCGAATCAATTTGGGATCTAGGCGCAAATGATGGCACATTTTCAAGGCTCGCGATAAAAATAGGTGTAAAATCTGTTATAGCCTTTGATATGGATCCTGTAGCCGTTGAAAAAAATTATTTAATGACAGAAAACCATACTGATGACATTTTCCCTTTACTGTTTGACATAATGAATCCAAGTCCATGTTTAGGTTTTAATAATGGTGAACGTTTACAAGTTGGGGATCGTTCAAAACCTGATTGCATACTTGCACTAGCTCTTATTCATCACTTGTGCATTGGTAAGAATTTACCTTTTGAAATGATAGCAGAAAGCTTTTCAAAGCAATCTAACGAGCTTATAATCGAGTTCGTTCCCAAAGAGGATTCTCAAGTAGAGATCTTACTAGCAACTCGGGAAGATATTTTTAGTCAATACAATCAAGACGAATTTGAAATAGCTTTTTCAAAATATTATCACATTACAGAGTTAAATAAAATTGATGATAGTAACAGAACAATGTTTCTAATGAAAAAGAGGGGAGACTATGAAATATAAATGGTTACCTAGACTAAATGCAATAATTTTACCTTTGATTCCATTACTATACTTGTACAATAAAAATACGCAATACCTTTACTTTCCTCAAATTCTTATTTTATGGGGGATTTTAGGAGTTGTGTCATGGATATTGTATGAATCAACTTCTAGAATATTTTTAAAATCAATTTATGGATTAATCATGTCAACAACATGGTTAGTTTTGATATTTAGTCATAGAAATATTATTAATAGTATACTTCCAAATGGGATATACTATAGCATGCTACTCCTTGCATCCGAACCATTTATTTCATTTATATTTACTTATATATTGTATCAATTCATCAAGCGGTTTGACGTTGAAAATTTTATAATCCCATTCGCTGTTTTTTTACTGACTCTTCTTATATTAAATATATCAAATTTCGTGATATCCCAAAGTAAGTCATCGGAGTTCAGTGGAGAAGTCAAAGTGAAAGAAAATTTTAATATTGATAGAACATTGCCAAATCCTAATATATATTGGCTATTTGCTGATGGTATGTTAGGTTTTGATGCAATGGAAAAGTATTTCAATTATCCACAAAATAGTTTTAGACAGTCATTAAATGATAGAGGTTTTGTAATAAATTCAAGTGCTAATTTTGAAAGTGGACATGCTACGAGAATCTCAATACCCGTACTTATGAGTCCAGATTACTATGACACCTACTTGAACAAACCATTGTCCAATCACGAAGGGGCTATGCAATTAAGGGAAGGTACAGATTATTCATTGTTCGAGGCAAGAATAAATAATGAATTAATAAAAGCATTTGATTTAAAATCTTACACTACAATTGCAATGTCTTTAAACGAAAGTAATTTTGTCCCTATAACAGACTTGTTTTATTATGTTCATCATATTGGAACCACAGGAAATATAGCCACGGAACCTATTTTGGTGAAAAAACCAAGTGTTGATGATGGCTTTAAAAAGAATACTATTTATGCAAAGAATCTTGCAGATTTATTCCTGGGTGAACTCTGCCATATGTTCACTAGTTATTACATACGCTCAGCAAATCGAATAGAAATACCACTAAGTACACAATTTGAGGAAACATCATCAGTACTCCTAGGCAGTGATGATGCAAAAGTGTATTCCTCACTGATAAAAAGTATTTATGATGCTTTGTATTCAAATGTCTCAAAAGAACCTAAATTAACAATTATTCACAATATGATGGCACATAGTCCATTTACATATAATGAAAATGGCATCATGTCAGAAAGAAAAAGTTTTTTTGATATTACTAATTATCCTCAGCATCATGTATACACAGCAAAAGTAACAATTAATATTATCGACATGATACTTGAGGCCGATGAAAATGCTGTAATTATTCTTCAAGCTGATCACGGATTACATACATTGTCAGCGGAAGCGATAAACGAAGGCTTGTCTACACACGGTGCCGAAGTTGAAATCTGGAATAGTGTGATCAGTGCAATACGAATTCCAAATAGGTATACAACAGCTGAAATTGAATATGTGAATTCAAATCCAAAAAATATTTCACGGTTTTTAGTGAATAGTTATGTTGGTGATAATTATGACTATATACTAAGTGATTAGCAAATGACCGCCCAAATGTAAAGTTTCCAAGCATACATTTGGGCGGTCATTATTGATTGTCGTCACTATTTCTCAGCGTCTTCTTCCAACAACTCGTAACTCTTCACAATTTCACGTTTGGCATGTTTACGGTGTGCTGAATATAATTGGGTTGTCGTTACATTGTCGTGATCCAATAGATTTTGGACTTCGTAAATAGAAAAGCCATACTCTATCAAAGAAGAAGCTGCTGTTGCTCTCAGTTTATGAGGGCTATAGCCTTTTTCTCTAGTAGTGCCTAACGGAATAGAGGTATATTTTTTCACTAGCTTACGAACGGATTTTACCGTCATTCGTTTACCTTGTAATGAGATAAAGAGAGCATCCTCATCTTCAGGTCTAATTTTATCCTTTATAAAGTTACGCTCATGCTGTAGGTATTCCTCGATAACTTGAATAACCGATTTATTCAGCGGCATCACACTTTCTTTACCGCGTTACAGTTATTGACATTCATGAAGAGCCGACCGGCACACGCTATCCAACAATGCTCTATATGAATGTAAAGAACTTCGAAAACTATCAGGACTGTGAGAACACCTATATCGGTTACACGGAACACTATGATGCATTGACGACGATGATCCTCAAGAACCAGTCCACACCAATTGAAAATATCACGCTGAATATATTGGCTTCTTTCGTAGAGTCAGAGAAAAAGTGGGGACTTTTTAGCGGCGTTTCATTTAGGCCACTAATGCCAATCGCTACAAAGATACTGTTATCAAAGAGGCAATTGGAAGAAACAAAAGAACTCATCGAGGAGTTGAAAATATCCAAAGAAGATATACGACTGATGAAGATATTTAATATGTTGTCGGTAACATAAATAATTGACTTAGTTGTGCTCTTCTGTTATATTAAGCTTAATAAAATAATATGTGTGCTTGTCTAGACCCCCGGGTTAAGACTGATAAGAGCATTGAGTTTCACTTTGTTAGGGCCTAAATTTAGGAGAAGTGGAACTCAATGCTCTTCGTTTTTTTAGACTAATATAAGCCATAACAAGGAGGCTACTTATGATTAAATTCAAAGTGTTAAGTAAAGAGGATATTTCAAATGTTCTTGAAATGCAGCAGGTAATTGAGGTTGTAGAAAATGTTTATAAGTCAAAAAACAGCGACATGACGGAAGTTTGGCCAACTATTTTTCATGATTTTGTTAAAGGAAAAGCTGACATGGATATAAAATCTGGTTACTTGAAAGACGAAAAAATATTTGGACACAAAACAGTGACTTGGTTTGGAGAAAACATTGATAAAGGTCTTCCTACTTTAATCGGTTTGCTTGCTGTATATGATTCAGAAACAGGTGTGCCACTTGGCGTCATGGATGCTTCGTATATCACTGGCATAAGAACAGGAGCCGCTGGTGCTATCGGCGCCAAGTACTTGGCAAAGAAAGAAGCAGACACTCTATTGATAGTGGGTGCAGGGAATCAATCCGTATTCCAAATAGCAGCGACTTTAACAACTCTACCAAACATCAAAAGAGTGAATGTAGCTTCACGTGTATATGATGATGCGGTGAAATTCATTAAGGTCATTTCAGAAAGGCTAAAGATTGAATTTGATATAGATACCGAACATGTAGATTTTGAAGCAGTAATTGACCTAGAAACGGCTGTCAAGGAAAGTCATATCATTATCACAGTAACACCATCCAGAAAACCAATCATAAAAAAGGAATGGATTCAAAAGGGTACTCATATTTCATGCATAGGTGCTGATATGGAGGGAAAACAAGAAATTGATTCAGAAATTATGGCATTTTCCACTGTATTCGTCGATGATTATGAACACTGTAAACAAGTTGGCGAAATTGAAATGGCATTACAACTAGGTCATATTTCTGAAGATGATATTGTTGGCGAAATCGGTGAATTAATTCTAGGACAAAAACCAGGTCGAACAAGTGACGATCAAATAACAATATTTGATGCTACCGGAATGGCTCTATTGGACATTGCAACTGCTAGACTTGCATTAAAGTTATCAGATGAAAAAGACTTAGGTTCAGTTGTGAATTTTTAATAGAAAGGATGATTTAGATGAAACTTAATTATAAAGAAGTCAAAAAGGCATATGAAAAAATAAAAAAGTATATTCCAATGACACCACTAGAGGAGTCATACTACTTAGGAGATGAGAATACAAGATATTATTTTAAGCTGGAGTCATTTCAACGGGCGAAAAGTTTTAAGATCAGAGGCGCACTAAATGTAATGACGTCACTAAGTGAAACAGAAAAAGAGTCTGGTGTTGCAGCCATTTCATCAGGAAATCACGGCAGTTCGGTCAGCTATGCTGCAACCTTGTTGGGCATAAAAAATGTAGTGATCATCGTCCCTGAAAATACCCCTCAAAGTAAAATAGATAAGATTAAGTATTTCGGTGGAAAAGTATTAATTTTAGGTAAAGACTTTGATGAATCTTATTCATTAGGCAAGAAATATATTGAAGAAAACAAGCTGACATATATTGATGCGTATTATAGTGATCCTATACTGTATGCCGGCCAAGGGACAGTCGCTATAGAAATATTAAAACAGAATGAAAACATAGACACAATTATTGTGCCTATAGGAGGTGGCGGTCTTATAACAGGTATAGCCATTGCAGCAAAAGCCTTGAATCCTAACATCCGTGTCATTGGTGTTCAAACAGAAGCTTGCCCGGCCATGGTCAAAGCATACGAAGACAATGTGTTTTATGAAACCTATGAGATTAAAAAGTCGATATGTGATGCTTTAGTTGGCGGTATAGGTAAACTAAGTTATGAAATGGCTAAATCAGTCGTCGATGATTTCATAATTGTTTCTGAGGACTCAATCGTCAAAGCAGTTAGCTTCATGGCAAAAAAAGAAAAATATATCGTTGAGGCAGGAAGTTGTACAACTGTTGCAGCAGTGATGGATTACAAAGAAAGAATAGGTGGTAAAAATATTGCATTGGTGCTATCTGGTGGGAATATTGACGGTGACTTATTAACATCAATTCTTTCTGAATATTAGCTGTATCCTTACGAAGGGTTTCAATTTAATAAGAATTGAAACCCTTTTTGCATTCGCCAAATAATGTGCAGGTGCTAGAATGAGATTAGTTTCAGGGGATTTAATATTATTTCATGGATCTAAAAGGTTGCAAAACAATAACTTTAGAAAGGGAAGGTAAAGTAAATGAAAAAAACTGGAGTAGTTTTAATCACATTTGTAATGTTATTTAGTTCGATGTTTTCTGCTTTTGGACAAACTCATGTTGTACAGTCTGGTGACGTATTGTGGGAAATTGCAGAAAACAATAGTACAACAATTGAAACGTTGATTGAACTGAATGATATGAAAAATCCGGATTTAATCTATCCGAATCAAGTGATTCAAGTATCAAACAATAATTCAACTATGAAGGAGGCATCAGCAATGACGAATGCAGAAAAAGCAAAAGCACTAATCGAAAGCCTAGGAACGGACAACACAGGACCGGTGGCATATGTTAATCCAAATAAGTATATTCAGCATAACCTTGCAGTTGCAGATGGTTTAGAAGGTTTTGGT
>Ga0070724_10000671_pt1 | contig 23017 bp, 12 predicted proteins | sample tdDd001_FD_67278 | JGI IMG/M metagenome (GOLD analysis project Ga0070724, IMG submission 67278) | Marine sediment microbial communities from the Atlantic coast under amendment with organic carbon and nitrate - tdDd00.1 | ecosystem: Environmental > Aquatic > Marine > Coastal > Sediment | place... | reverse complement strand
CCAAAACGTAACTGTTTTTACAGCTTTCACTATTTACCTGATAACTGGCGTGCTGGAACAGTACGAAGTATTGGGGCTATCGACGGAAATAAACCTACATCAGATAATAATTGGGAAGCAGTTAAAAAAGGTGGAGATACAGCGATAAAAAAATGGATTGCAGATGAAATGACTGGAAAGTCATGTATTGTCGTGCTGGTTGGTAGCAATACGGCTAATAGAAAGTGGATCAATCACGAAATTATTAAGGGGTGGGATGATGGCAAAGGAGTTGTTGGAATTTATATCCATGGATTAAAAGATAGTGGCGGAAATACTTCATTAAAAGGTGATAATCCTTTTGATTATATTGGTTATGGCAACACAGGGAAAAAACTATCGTCTATAGTAAAGTGCTACAATCCTTCAGGTTCAACTAGTCAAGAAAAATATGATTGGATCAGTAAACACTTAGCTAATGCTGTAGAAGAGGCGATTGAGATTAGAAAAAATAATTAAATTGCCTTTTCTCAGTAGCACGTAATGGTGGTTGCTGTCGGAAAAATACACGCTGCCCTCCAAGTTTGTTTTAGAGCGCAGCGATACCAGCATCAGCCTTTGGTACTGAACTGATGTGATAGTCTAAACTAATTCAGATAGTCAGTTTTGCAAAACTATTGATGCAAAATCCTCACGAGAAGAAGTCGTACCTAATCTATATCAATACTTTTGACCCAGTCACCAAAAGCCTTATTTTTATCATTGGATAATATAATTAAATTATTATTAATAAACTTAGCTATTGGAAGGCTCTCCAAATATTTTGGTTTAGGTACTGTATCTATTTCTGAATCTAAAACAGCGATCTTCTTTCTAAGAGAGTAAAAGTATTCAATTTCCCACGATACCCACTTCGACATATCTGAATCTTTTGTTCTTATTACAATCATTGATTTAGACTGCCGCATCCTAAGTTCTAGAACTTTTTGAGTGTAGTTGCTAGATTTTGTTCTATTTAAGTCTTCTCTATCACTCTTCCAATCAACAAATGCAACTAGCCCGCAAGAATTTAAGTATTCGACTAATTTATCAACTAAATTTGAATTCTTTATCGCATGGGAGATAAATACATCGAAGTCTTTATAGTTTTGAATGTAATCATCGTCATAGAACTCATTAATGATGTCTTGCGGTGTTCTGCCAATATCCTCTTTATAATCACAGCCGAACTCTTTCACTAATAAATCATATTGCTCTTTTTTCCCTCTTCCTTTAGGTGGGAGGTATACAACCTCGTTAAACTTTTGAAGTATTCGAAAGCAGTAATTACGTATAAACCAATCTGACTCTTGATTTAATACTGTTCTAAAAAACAAAATAGTTCTTGGGTTCTTGTATTTCCCGCACTCTGTAACGATAAATAGTCTGCGTATTTTTGTTTTTTCATTCCAGTATGCTTTTATTAATTTTATTATGTAGTTAGGAGTAACAGTTTGTGTTGATATGTTGTTATTCCGATAACTTAAAAGCTTCCTTTCTCTCTCTCGTTTAGCATCTTCATGAGCTGCTTTTTTAGCTTCTTCAGCATCTGACGGGTTCCAGCTATCAACTTTAATGTGATTTAACTTTGCTTTAGCCATCTCATAAAGCAAGTCTGTCGGATTTGGGAAAAAAAGTGGCTTCCCTTTTTTTCGGTTTCTATTTTTCTCTTGGTAAAACTTGAAGTGCTGTTCCATGCTTGATACATCTTCGGGGTAAACTTCAGAAAATAAATCGAAAAACCGGTCTTTTGATGTATTTGGGGGAGCAAAAGAGATAACAGTATTAACTTTATTTTTAAAAGATTTACGATACAGTTCTAGGTATTTACTTGTCTTTCTCTGGGTTCTTCCCATTTAATGCCTCGTATTTTCTATTCATGGCTTCGCTCTTAATAACCACAGCTCCGTAGTTTGGATGTCAAACGCTTTTGCTCCATACCCTATGGATAGAATATTTTCCGGCAAGAACTCATCGAATTTCTCGACACGTTTTTCCAGTACTTGTTGTGCTAGTTCTGTTTCTGTTGGGAGTTCCGTTGAAGCAAGTTTGAGCAATATCGAGCGAACACTTTCTAATGTCGCTTTTTCTACTTCTATGACTCCTGCATATGCGCCAGCTTCAAACCCATGTTGGATTAGCAAGGCGACAATTGTATTTACCACTTTGTCGCCAAGCCATGGGAATATATAAGTGGTATTGCCAACCTGAAGCAGTGGTTCTCTAGAGAGCTTTGCATCTTCGAAATATCGTACGCTCTCACCAAACAGTTCTCGTGCAGTTGAGTCAGCGAAGTCGACTTTCTGATCCCCCACAGAAATTCTGTAGTCACCGTCTTTTAATATTTGGAACATCTCTTGCCGGACAACATCATGTATGTTCAAGCCAGCACCACCAAATTTAGGCGGCTTGCCACCTTTTGCATGCTCCACATAAATGACTTTCTTTTCGCTATCTATGTCATTTACTTTCCAACGTTTTCCACCGAAAACAATATGCTGACCTTCCAATACCAATGAATCTACAGGCAGAGTTCCGAGTGATTTTGTTCCACATACAATCCGAAACTCTTCAGGCGTTTTGAAAACAGCATAGAACGAGTAATGGCTTGTCAGCTTTTCTCCCAAAAGGCCAAGCACCAATTCACCACTTCCTAACTGAGTTATGAGTTCTGTTTTGCCCATGTGGACAAGTAGTGCTTTAAAGTTTTCAACATTAACGTTTTGAAAAGGACCATCTTTACAGAGCAAACTAAATAATTGCTCGGCTCTAATTCCTCCCCATTGTGCAGTAACCGCAAGTACTTGGTGAAGGAGTGTTGAGAAGTGGTAAAGTGATGTATCAGCTGGTTCATACCATTTACTGCCGATAAGAAGTCTGATCATGGCCAGAGATTGAATAAGCTCCAATCTCAGCTTGTCGATGACGCTAGAGTCTTTTGTCAATTCAGCTTCAGCGATGAGCATTCGCAATATTGAGGCTCCACCGCGTCTTCCTGAGCGTCCCATTCTTTGACGTAAACTTGAAATAGAATGGGGGGCTGTTACTTGAATTACTGAGTTTACCTTGCCGATATCAATGCCTAGTTCAAGAGTCATTGTGCAAATCGCTGTGGTAGGATAATGCTCCTGTTGCAATCGCTTTTCTAAGCTTTCTCGAAGATCTTTAGATAGCGAACCATGGTGAGGAAAAAATTCATTCGGTACAATTTTTTCTTCACAGAAGTCAGATAATGTAGCCGCAATGCTTTCTGTACGGCTTCTACTATTTGCAAACACAAGGTGATTTCCGCCTCGACAAAATTTAAATAAATCTTGGCAAATCGTGTATTCGGCATCATTGGAAGACTCAGCTTCTAAGTTAGCAGGGTTGACATACCCCTTTACCTGAACCTTCAGGGTTGAAGTCGAATGTGTATCTTTGATGATCTTGCAAGGTAAAGAGCGATTAGGGCGAAGTGATAGAGGTACTTTCTCTAACTCACCAAGCGTAGCACTCAAAGCGACTCTCGGGATTGTTGTTTCTAGTCTTCCGAGAAGGTGTTCAAGTCTATGAAGTAAAGAGAGTAAGTGATGGCCGCGCTCAGAGCCAATAAAGGCATGAAACTCATCAATAACGATATATTTCAAATTAGAGAATGCTGCTTTGATCCAGCCAGAGTCTCTGATGAGTAATGACTCCAATGACTCAGGTGTTATTAACACGACACCGGACGGTGATGCTTTTAATTTCTTCTTTCGGCCCTGTGAGCTATCACCATGCCAGGGAGTAACCGGTATTTCTAACAGGTCAGACAGACTTTCTAAGCGCCTATCTTGGTCATTTATAAGGGCTTTTAGAGGGCTAACGTAAAGGATCCCTACACCCGTTTCTTGAGGTGCTATAGCGCTGAGCGCAGGCAAGAAAAATGCCTCTGTCTTTCCTGCTGCGGTTGAAGCGCTGATCAGCACATCTGTCTTTTCAGACAATATAGGTTCAATAGCAAGGCATTGTATTTCTCGTAAGCCAGTCCAGCCTTGTTTGAATATCCAGCGCTGAATCCGATGGTCTAATTTCTCATGTTCATCAATCATAGTTTGAAGTCAGCAAATCCATCTTCATTGTCCTCTGTTTCGAGTTCAACATCGGAAGGCTTATCTTCATTAATGGCTACTGATGAGATTAGACTATGCCATGCAATTTGCGGGTTTTGGTCGATTACCGCGAGCATGTCTAAAAATGCTTTAATGGTGTTACGTGGCGTTCTAAAATACGCATCCCCTATAGTTTGGCTGCAATGCTGTAAGAACGCTTTGAGAGATTCGTCTGGAACCAAGTACTTCGCTTCGTCACCTTCAGCGTAAACATGACGCAAGTTTTTTAGCAAAATATAAAGTTCTTCAGGCGTTAAGCTAGCGAGGTGTAGCGCTGGTGACGAATAATCAATCACGCCCGCTTGTTTAGCAAAGCTGTTATCTGCCAATCTAGATTGTAGTGCTTCATAGCTATACAAGCCTTTACGTGGATCTAGCAAAAACTCAGGGGTTCCGCCTAGAAGGAATCCCAAATGCTCAGCGCTTCCTTGCAAGCAATCGTTTAGAATTCGGAGTATTTGTTCATAGTTAGAAGTTCTCGCTGTGGTGTTGTTCAACTTATATAGATTTACCATCTCGTCTAAGTTAACTAGAAGCCCTTGGTAGCCAGCTTGTCTGACAAATAAACTCATTAATTTCAGCGCGTCATAAAAAGATGTATCCGAAATAATTGTTCGAACTCCTAGGTCATTTCGGGCATCGGTTTTAGTTGAATACTCTGCTCGTAACCATTTTATAGCGTTAGCTTTTAATATCTCATCATCTTTCTCATGACCTATCCAATAAGCCTCAATAACTTTAGCAAAATCATAACCGCCAACGAGTTCAGAAAGTGATGCTAATTTTTCATGGATAATTGAATTTATACTTTTTCCTGAAGTGTCAGCTTCTTTCATCGCTTCTGTGATGAACTTTTCAACTACACTGGTTAAAGCATTACCATCAGGTTTGTTGCGAGTCGCCATGTTACGCATTAGCTCAGAGTAAAGGTTTCTAGCTTGACCAGCCGATGCATGAATACGTCTATCAGGAGATAAGTCTGCATTGACGGTTACAAGCTTATTCTCTAGAGCAATAGCACGTACAACACTTAAAAAGAATGTTTTACCAGAACCATAATCGCCGATAATGAGTCTGAAAGCTGAACCTCCATCTGAGATCCGATCAATGTCTTGGATCAGAGCTTTTAATTCATTTACTCGACCAACTTGGATATGCTGGATTCCAATCTTAGGAGTCACACCTGACTTCAGAGATTGGATAATTGCATCCCTTTCTTTAGCTCGTATTCTTTTTGCAACCATTGCTTATCCCTTCAATTCTTCTACGATTTCTAGATCGACATAGATATCACCATCGTCATCTAGAACTGGCGCATCGACTTTGTCATAAGCCCAGTCATTAATAGTTTCTAATGCGCCATCAACCATTATGTTTAGTTTGCTGCACAGTTCATGAACTTCTTTACGTGGCCACGACTCTTTAGCTATCAAAGTTTCAAAAAGTTCTTTGTAAGGGCTATCTAAGCCTTCTTCATTGACTTCAGCTGTGGGGATCACTTCCAGTTCAGCTTCTTCATCAATGGCAAATATACTCTCCAGCATACTCTTTGCATCGTTGGTGTCACTTTCATGCATAGCCAGAATACCTTCATCCAACTGAAAGGTACTTTTATCAATTGAAGCGTCTTTAGATGTGGCTGAGATAGGTTGTTTACTGGAGGCAAACGCATGAATGTCACTTGTAACGAGTGATTTATCTAAGCCTAACGAGGTATATAACTTTTCAATTTGCTTAATTTCAGAAGCATCGATTCTTCCATCAGCAAGAGCGATGGAAAGTATGAATCTTTTCAAGAATTCCACCTGTGGAACGCCGAGTTTTTCAATCCTAGCTTTCAAGCCGGTATTATTTACAGGGGCATTTAGACGCCAAGTTAAATATGCATTTAACGAGTTCTTTTCAGCAGGTGAGAGTTTGTCATCGTGGTTTATCAACGTTTGTAAGGCGATTTTCTCATGCTGATCTACAGTACCGTCTATCGTTGCGACCATTGCCCCTAACCTAATTGCTAAACTTACTTGGTTGAATGCCGAGCTTGGCTCAAAAAACTCTCCATGGCCCGGTGAGAAGAGCACAATGTTGTCATCGATTTTCAATTTTGCATGGTGAAAACGTTGGTCTGGCGCAATACCTATTTCAGCCTTAGCAGCCAAGTTAGCGACAAGTTCATTTTCTTTTTTGTTAAATGCCTTAGGGAGAGGTGTACCTGTATGAGTCCAGAAATCCTTGACAGTGGTTAGTCCATCATTTGAACTAATTATCTGATTTGCCCAAGACTTAAATGTTTCTATAACTGGTGAATTTGCTTCGTTTGCCAGTTCTTTAGGTAATAACATCAACGCTGCAATGTCACTCCTTGAGGTATCAGCTTTTCCTAAGTAACGGCTATAGCTGCTCAATTCTTCTGTACATTGTTCGGCAATAGGAATGAGCTTTTTAATTGGGCTTTTGAGAATACTTGGATCAGGTAAGTCACCCAACTCCAAATCAACCCCATGCACACCATTACTTGCCGCATGGTATGAAAGTCGCAGTTTAGTTTTATTGGGTTTTACGGAAATTCCTTCGCCAAACTTTTCAGAAAATCTAATTTGGAAAAGCTGGCTAAACTCTTCTTCACATCTACGGGCGGGAGTTTTTAGGGAATACTCGAATGTATTTTTTAGCCACTCTAAAGCTAAGGGGGCTGTTACAGGGTTGCCATTGGCTATAGTTGTTGCAAGTTTTACTTTGAATGACAATGCATTATTAGTTTCTGGTATATCTGACAGTCTATCTTCAAATAAGGCGGGTCTTTGAAGTGCCATTAGTTCGAGGAAATTAGCAGAGTATCCTCTGAATGAACGATTGGCGTTGAAAACGCTATTGAGACGCAACACCTCTTCAAATATTGCTATGTACTCTTCATCAGATATTTGATTATTGGATTTGTTTTCGATGATTCTTCTCTCAAACCCGTAGAAATAGATGAAGACATAACCAATTGGCGTATTGGGGTTTGAGCGATCTGAGGCAAGCCAATCTAGATAAGCGCCTCTACAGCCTTTAGACAAGGAAGCGTAGCTTGGCCAGTAGCCTAAGGATTCGTCAGTGTATATTTCTGAATCTACGGAGGGATTTGAAGCTGGGCGTTTATCATCCACTAGTGATGGCTCTATACCATAGCCATCTAGTGAGTTCATTACTCCACCAAAGTAAAAAAATCCTTTCGTTAGCTGTCTTCCATTAAAAGAAAGTTGTTCATCTTCACTTATCCATCGACCTTTTTGTTTGTTCGTTGTTTTTTCCGGCTCTCGGCCAAAGCTCGTGTGAATTGTAAAAGTGGCAAAGTCATCATCGTCTAAATAAGTATGATTAGATGTACTGGATACACTTATGCTGGAAGATCCTACAGCAATACTGGGGGATGAGGTTCTAATTTCAGGGACTTTTGCTTTTTCAGAAAAAGGTTTCGGAGTTCTTTTTGGGGAAGGTTTGTGTGCAGAAGGATTACTGTTACCTTTAAATAATCTATAAATCAAATAAATTACAAATAACCCAATAATAAATTCCATTTCGTTTCCTCTTTTTCAAGGTTCCAATTTAGGTACTTTGTTCCTTGATTTTTATAACTTTTTATTGACTTTTATATCAAATTCAAATTACTTAAGCAAAGTTTGAATGAAGCTTTACTCATAAAATGTTATGCTAAATAACCCATTTTATTGGCTATTTAGATCTTTACCGACAGATACCGCTACGAGTGAGGGTATCTGTCAGATTTTACTTTCATGTTACTAATCCTAACCCTAAAGCTTCTTCCTTGCCGTTTTGGCAATCTTTCCACCGTCTAACAAGTAGTGCCACACAAGGGTTACCAGCAAGTTGGTTGGAGCGAACCCAGTCAACATCAATTAATGAGGCAAGTAGCTCAGTATTCATTTCTCCTTGGAGTGCGTGCCATTGGCGAATACTTGGTTGTCTGGTTAGTTGTAATTTAGGCGGCGCTAAGCTTCCTACAATGTAATAGCCTTGCTCTGGGTCATGCCATAACCTTTGAATACCAGGAATGTCTCTTAACCAGGCTCGAATGTCTTGCAAAGGAATACCAAATACTCTTGAAGCAACTTTGGCCCAAGAACCGCTGAGGCTTGAACTTACAATTTTTTTGGGCATTTCGCCTTCAGGCAACTTATTGTTCATCACACCTAACAGTGCTTTAAATGCATGTTGCTTTAATTCTTTGTATTCAATAGATGACCGGTTTTCCTGCCATAAAGTACCAAGTGCTTCGTGCCAGCATGTTTTAATATTATCGAGCTGCGTAATTAAGGTATTTGCACTTTTATCTGATAGCTCACCTTCTTCCTTCAATTCACTAATATGCTCTTCTAACACATATCTTTCAGGTAACTGCCACTGTTTTAATGGCATAGAGATATTCTGTGATTGGAGTTCTTGCAGTGTTTCTGCAAGGTGGTTCGGAAGCATATGAGGCGTATCGTACTTGGGGTCTTGGTAGTAGATAGAAACAGATTCCGCTTTATGTATAACAATGGTCTGCCTGCGAGCAAACCTAGCATACTTTTCTGCATCACTACCAAAACCTTGCATTACTACCTGAGGTTGGTAGCTGTATGGCCACTCTTTACTCAATAATGCAAACAGCTGTTTTACAGAAGTATTAAATTTACCCAAAACTAAATCACAATTTTTTTCATGCTCTGATATGGTTGGATTAAAGGGGATGAGTACTGGTCTGTCATTTAGAACTGTAAACAGGTAACCATCGGTTATAACAACAAGCTCTTCAGTTAGAACGTCGCGCTCTTCAGGAAGCATTGAGCTTAATTTGACCTGATCATCATGCAGCAAATGCTTGATACTTAATTCTTTGATGACAATTTCTAAATTGCGCTTCAGTGCCTCCATCCTGCTATCTGTCTCAAACATAGATGGAGCATAGTTATAGTATTCGTCTTCAGGTACTAAATATGTTTCATCACTTTCTTCGTCGCTAATTTCATTAATAAGCTTTGCTTCGATGGAGTCACCGTCTAAGTCATATGGGTTTACATTGATGTGTTGGCAAGCGACCTTAGTGCGAAGTTTAGTCGTGAGAGGGTAATGGTCTTCAATAACTCCAGGATATTGATCTAAAAGAACTAAAATTGAATCAGACTTACTGAATTCAAGGCTATCAATATCTTGAGGGTCACAATTAGGTAAAAGATGAAGTTGCGTGTTAATACTTTTTTCAGATAGCGCTTGATTAAGTGGTAATAACATTTGCTCAGCCGATATGTTCTTTGAGAACCGTAAATCGAGCACAAGAACTTTTTCTAGCAATGCTACACTAGGCATTGTATTTCGAGTTTTTGGACCTTGTTTATATTTAGTCTTGAGAGGTAATGGTTTGAGGTTTAAGATTTTAGGCTTTAGGTTAAAACCATATGCTTGGGCTTTATCAATCAATTCATCTTGAATAGGTTTAAGCAAGCATGGCCAGCTGCCCTTGAAGGCATCTGCATTAGAAAGATCAATAAATGCGCGTTGCTTTCGTTTGTTCTTATTTTTACGTATTTCTGAATACACAGGCCCGGAAGGTTTTTCACCTTTTTTAGGTATCCAGCGCACTAAAACGTTGTTCTTATCATATACCCACATAGAATTGCGGTGTTCTGCGCTGGCTTTTGCGCTGTCTAATACACGAAGTGGTACATTCTCATGAAAGAGAACTACTTCGGTCGTATTCCTATCCCTGCGTTGTTGAGTTCTACAATCTAAACTGATTGCATTGACGCCTGTACTTTTTTTAGTGTTCCAAGTATCTATTTTAAGAATAGGCCTACCTAATGTATGACTTCCTTTGCAATGAGTCCCAAATGCAGATACTTTGCGCATTATCAAACGTATCCAGATGGGATTCATTTCAGCGGAGTATTGGACTTTCTCGGGGCGAATATCCATTCCATCTTTATTGAGTATAACCGGTGGCTTAGTGGTTTCAGAATCCACAGCTACAAACAAGCCAAATTGCCCTTTGTAGCTGCGCATCAAATATGGGTAGTAGCGATTAGAAAGCTCTGTGTCTAAGTGTTCTTGCCACTCCTTCCATCGATATGATTTGTTCAATGGATAATGGTAAACCACTAGTTTTTTAGCTTTTTCAGCGTCGATTTCACTGTCTAAGTAAATTGTGTGAGAAAGGGGCAATTCTCTTACTATTTGATTGTTATTGCTCACCTTTTAGTCCTCTTTCTTGTTTTGTTGTTCAGAAACCAAATCCACAAAGTGGTTGAAGCCAGTGGTTACAGTATCTTTAGCATCATGACCTATGCAGCCATTAAGTACGATAATGTCCGCCTCAGTAACAGGCACTTGCTTTAATTGTTCGTTAAATCCTACAAGTGAAGCATCATGCTCAGTACAGACAAAGTTGAGTATGGCTAGTTTGGTTTCAAAGCCTTCCGCATTTCGAATTGCTTGTAGTTTACTAATTAATCCAAGTGGGGCTTTGCCAGGTTGAGCACCATTTATTAGCCATTCTTGGTATTGCTCATCAGTTTTATCGAGGCTGTCACTTCCCCAAAATTTTGCATCTACTCTAAAATCAGTTTTTGAGACTGTAAAATCATAAAGCTCAAGTACACTTTGGCTATTTAAGGTTGTGTAAGTGGACACGCTTTGCGAATGCAATAAAGCTCGTATTGCCTCTTCACCCAACCTTCCTTGTAAAATTCTCTGAGTGATGCGAGGGTGGAGGACATATGTCTCCTCTAATTCACAAGCGATAGGATACATTGATGTCCTGTAGCCCTTTTTGTTGAACCAATCTATGATGGCGCTGTGTGACTGAATGTAGCTGTATAGTCTGTCTGGACGATAGGGGATGCGGCCCTTACCTGGTTCACTGAAAAACTGCCATGTTTCAGGATCGTACCAGATCTCTGTGAATGAACTGCTGTGAGTTGGCTTTTCAATACAAGCCCAATCTTTTAACGGTGTATGAATGCCATAAACAAAGTTTTTGGGGTTCCAAGCATAATCTAGTTGCAGCACGGCACGCCCCAACTGTTTCCAAAGTTTGGCTATATCATCCGTAATTTCTGGATACTCGCGTGACTTTCGAATTGCTGAAATTAGCTTATCATCAATAATACTGACAGCGTTTTCACCAGTCTGACTCGGCGTAAACATCGCACTGAAAAAATCGTTAGAAGATTCATCATCAATGGAAGTTAGCCTATCGAGAAGTTTTTGGTTTAAGTCACTCAGTATCTGTCTATGGTTGGTATAAGCAGGTAAGGCTGTATATTTAATTAGGTCTTGAGCCAGCTGATGTGAAACGTATATTTCAACGTTACCAATATGATCCCAAACTCGTTCCAAACGACCAACTTGTTGCTGTATGTCTGCCGCCGTATTTTTTATGTAGTCCGAGCCTTTTTTATAAACAGAATTATTTAGCTGAGATATTTGGTAACCAGTTCCATCCATTACTGCTGAAATATATTTCCTATGCTCCTTTCTAGAAATTTCACCGTACCTGCGAAGTTTATCTAAATTTCGCATTTGATAACCCGCATGTGCCATTTTGTCTAAATTTTCATCGCTGTTATCCTGCGGTGAAAAATAGTAGTGACGAGACTCAAGTATGTATACACATGTAAGGTCCATACTTTTATCATTGCTCAGTTTAAAGTCTAAGTTGATGCCGTTGGTTGCTGAAGCCGTTTGGGTAATAATTAGAACAGGATATTCTGCATCAAATGCAGCTTGGTAAGCTTCTTTAAATCCAGGACGTTTTTGGCATTCAGCGTTTAGTAGGCAGATAGTGATGTCTTGTTCGTTTACGCTAATTGGAATGAAAACATCTTTGAATAGAGCCAATAGCTTGTTTTGGTTGAATTCTTTGACAACTTTTTCGTTTGTACATAGCCACTGAATGCTGTTGCGGCTAGCTTTTGCTTCATCTTCTATTAACCATTTGCGAAAATATTTCGTTGAATTTACATAAGCGAGCTGGCCCTTATGCTTTTCTTTTGTGCCAGCTACTGCAATTACATTGATAAGTTTTAATAGTGTGCTTTCTCTATGTTCCTTTGCGCTGGTGGAAATACTGCTATCGGAGTCCTGAAAAAATTCGGGAACTAAATTAGAAAGAACGTCGATTTTCTCCTGTTGGGATAACTGGTCGTCAAAACCAGAAACAGTTACTTCTAGGTCGGTTTGTCGTAGTGTTGCCTTTTTATCACTCAGGTAGGCGATCATATTATTTTGGCGTTGTATATCAGCGTCTGATTGGCAGTAAGGTATAGGTCTTTTACTCCAGTCTTTTGGTTTATCTTTGAACTCAAATCCTAAGTAGCTTTTCTGGATATCAGGCGTTCGGCATTCTGCAATGTAACGCAATGCAGAGTTGAGCCAACGAATATCGAAATGACCAAGGGCTCTTTCAATATACGATGTTGCAGATAAGCCAAATACTAAATTTCGGCTGGCTAATGAAAGTAATAATCCTTCGGGAGTTGTCGGTAAGAAAGCTCTTCGGATCTGAATACGCAAGCGGTCTAGATCATTTTTTTGATCATTTTGCTTCAGTTGCCAATTAGTAAGTCCAAATATGTTTGCATGAGTATTGGGTAGGATATTGCTCTTTCGAAGACTGTTAAGCTCTGGCAAACTAGTTTGTGGTAAAGAGAACAATGACATGCTTGGTAAAGCGCTGCTGTAGTGAGAAGGGCGATAGTCATTAGCTGCGTCAAACAGTAAACTACTCAATTCTCTTAATAAATCCTGTTCCTCACCATCTGAAGAAGAAAAGTCTGACAGCATTAAACTAAACTGGCGTATATATTTTTCCATTAGTCGAAGGAATTTATCGATATCGATTTCGTCAGCTGTCAGTTTGTCGTCGTAATGCCTTTCTTTTACTGCGAATCCATGTGAGGCTTGAGTCATCGAAAGTTGGCTGCTAGTTACCAGGTGGTCAGCTCGAAATAAATATTGAGACTTAAATGATTTTCCTTCTAGATGGTCCTCTGCTGGTATAACTAGAGCCCTGTCTTCTTTCAAATTAATGTTGTTTTCTTTCAATTCATCTTCGAGATCATCTAATAATTTGGTAAGCCTTTCTCTGATCTCGGGAACTCTGCCATCTTCGTCAAATAGCATCCTTTTTAGTAATCTTCGACCGCCATCAAGTAGCTGTCCTAAGCACTCAGGCGGCTCATGTACCAGTTGAGACTGGGCAAGTAATTGCTGAAGCACATCAGATTGATAATCAAATTCATCAACAAATATAACGTGGTCTTTTAGGTCGCTACTCGATATACGTACTTTTTGTGCGCCATCGTAAAAGGAAGAAAATAGTTTCTGCGTTGTCATGATTAACAGGTGTTGCTTATCATCATGCCATGCAATGCCTGGGAATATTCGGCGAATCCAGTCGTTACTTCTAAAGGCATGGAGTTTACTTTTCACTACCTCTGTTAATTTAGCGTCATCACCATATTTTTCTTTTGCCTTCTTAGCTTCATTTTCAAGAAGTTTCATGTTTTTCAACAGCATAAATTCAAGTTGGCCACAAGAGCGTTGTAAATCTTTTTTCATCAGGCGCGAATATTTACCTAACGGAGCTGAAGACTGAAAGCTATTTTTCTCCAATATACTTGCTTCACGCATTATTTTACGAGCGGTTTTCTGTATGGCTGAATATCCCCATTTGTCGTGGGGTAACAACCCCTTGTCATTCAAGGTTATTAAAGTATTTTGAGGATCTGGTAAATCTTGTGATTTGACATCTACTTCATGAGGAAGAGGCTTTCTTAGTAGGGCTGAGATAATATTTTCATCCTGAGCGTAGATAACACTTGCCGTAAGGGCGGATCCAGTAGAATCCTTGCTCTTTATGACATTAGCGTAAACGTCATGAAGAATATTCCATCTATGGGTAACAAAAATGGACTGGTGCTTTGTTGAACTTATTTGTTCGAGTGCGGGTGGTAACCCATCGTCATTACCATGTCGGCATAGGGCACTGCTTTTGCCGCCTCCGGTAGGGCCTTGTAGCATGCAGAAACCTGCGATACCGCGTCTACCTGTTTTACGAGATTTTGGGGATTGTAATCCTAAACGGATCGCTTGGGTGAGAGTATCTTCAATAATCGCATTATAGGAACGCGCAGACACACTAGTTGTCATATTACACCTCATTCATTTCGGGTTATCGAGGGTGATTAAAAAACACTTATTAGGTGTTGTACCAAATTGTAGTTGGTTAAAATTGAATCAGCTGTGCCTAAATTACATCCAATATATCTATTCAGCAAGTTATAAATCTAAAAATTTTAAAAAAATGTCTTAAATTTTTTCACTTTTTTGATCCTGAAAAAGCTTTCACAACAAAATCATTGTTTCCTCCCAAGTAAATCAAAAAGTTAGCAAATCACGCTAAAAAGTATCGTTGATATATTTCAATCATTTGCTCTTTTTTTAATTTGAGAACACAACAAAAGCGTTGTTTTTCATGTGGTTATGTCGGTTGGTGACTTGATCTTAGATCCTTTTTCGATCTCTAATATGTATTGGGATCAATGTGAGAAGGAGTACACATGAGAACGTTGATTTATATAAAACCGCCAAAAACGGTAAAGAAATACAAGCAATGGATTACTGACATTTCTAATGGTGATTACCGATCCTATTTGACGGTTCGGGATGTTAATAAGATAGGACGCCGGCATTGGATTTTCTGCGATAGGCAAAATCGCGAAGTACATCTTTTATCTGATGGTGAAAGGCGTATGTACATTGAATTGCTTTACAAGCCGAATACTGTAGCGATTTTTGAGCAATATGCCCTCGACCTTGACGAAACGCTTGATATTGCAGTTGAGCTTAACATTCTTCACCCAAGAAACTGGAAGACAAAAGAGGCCTACGTAATGTCGACAGATTTTCTAGTCGAGACAGTATCAGAAGACGGTCAAACGACACAGCTTACGGCTTATACATTCAAGTACTGGGATCAAATCTTCAAGTTGAATTGGCTTGACGAAGTTGAGTACAAAAGTATGAGAACTTGGCAAAAGTTCGCTATCGAGCGAGAGTTCTGGCGACGCCGTGGCATTGAGTATCGAGTTGTAACGGAGCGTGATGCCACGAAAGTGCAATATCACAATAAGCTGTTCTCAGAGTCGGCCAAAGATTTGAAGGTCTCGAATGAAAAACTTACAGAATTCTTAACCTGTTTTTGCGACAAGTGGCAACTTGCCCCGTGGCTCCAATTACAGGATCTAATTAAACAGGTCAGCAATACGCTCGCCATCTCGGATAGTTATGCCAGACAGCTATTTAGATTCTCTGTACTTTATGGCTTTCTGCCAATCTTTCAGGAATGTGAGGAGCACATGATTCGCTGGTTTCGTCCTGTCTCATTGATACAGGATGAATTGGAGGTGGCAGCATGAGGTTTGAAGGTGAACATCTATACAAAGATGAAATTGATTCCAAACTGGAAAAAGTTACTTTGCAAATGTCTTACCGCATTTGTCATGTAAGCTCTTGCCGTGAATTTTATGCTGTTGCCGACATGCTTCAAGCCATGAAGGTAACAAACCCTCCAAAACCAAGAGTGTTTAACAAAACTCAGTTAGCGCAGTTTATTCAAAAGCAAGGGCTGAAAACCGGTGAGCCTTATGATTTACCGGAGACGCTTAGCATGTCTGACAAGGCTCTTTTGAAAGATGGGTATGGTGCATGGCTTACCAAAAGAGACTTTAAATTTAATCACATAGAGTCGTTAACTGCTCCGCATTTAGTTGAGCAATATCTTTATGGGAAAGGGCTAGGAACAGAGATTGAGGGGTTGCTTTTATCATCGACATTGAAATGGAAATCGAAAGGTGCGTATCACAATGCGCTAAATCGATTCATCATTTTTGGTCTGGTGCCAAATGCTTTAATTTCGTTCAAATGGGATAGTATTGGTAAAAATTATCCTGAAGCTGAAAGCCCAAAAGATACAATAATTAAACGTGGTAGAGGCGGTAAAGATAATCGTAAAAGCCGCACGCAATTTAGAGGTATCACAACTCTAGACAAAAAGAATATTGCAGAGGTCGTCAAACAGTGGATCCGTGAGGGTAGGAAACTTAGTAAACGTAAGGTATTTGAAAGCTTTCAGGATACGTTTCAAGTTGCCACTGTTATTCGAACTGTAGGCGAACATGACATACCTTATTATGAATTGCTTCCACCCGAAGAGCGTATTTCGCGTCGTATGTTCCATTATCACTTTAATCGGATTTTCAGCCGTGCAGAACAGCTAGAAATGAAGGTTGGAACTTTCAAGTTTAAGAAGGACCATGAGGCACGACAAGGCACAGCGCTCGATGGAATAGTTGGTGCTAGCCACCGTTACGAAGTTGATGCGACGGTATTAGATTTATACGTCAGATATCCATATATTAAGGATGCTCGATATAGTATGGGGCGTCCAACACTATATTTCGTTATCGATGTGTATTCGACTATGATCGTTGGGTTTTACCTAGGGTTTGGAGCTCCAAACTCTGATGGCGTTGCGCAGGCTATGGTCAATGCCTGCATGTGCAAAGTTCAGTTTGCACAGCGCTATGGCTTGTTTATCGATGAGTCTGATTGGCCTGCTTTTTTTATTCCTCGCGAAGTGACGATAGATAATGGAACTGAGTACCCTAATAAACTTGTGGCCTCAATTCTCAAGTCAACACTTGGTATCAAAGCATTCAATTTTACGGCGGTATACCGAGGAGACGCGAAAGGGACTGTTGAGGGGACTTTTAATACGTTTAACGGTGAAGTTGCTCATTTTCAACCAGGCTCTATATTCAAGGAGGTTGATCGCACTGAGCAACACCCATCAAACCAAGCTGTTTGGGATTACAACAGCCTGGTTCGTAAAATCATCAACTTCATCATTTTGCAAAACAAATCGGCTAAACGTCTTAAGAAGCTGAATTTTGAGGCTATGGTGGATGATATCGACATTTCGCCAGAATCGATATTTCTTCACAGCTTGGAAAAGGATATGGATGGTGGCCGCAAAACGACGCCACATGATGAAGCTATGCTTCGTTGGGCGTTTCTGCCTGAGGAAGAGGCCAGAGTGCGTCCGAACTGTGTTTTCTTTAATGGCCTTGAATATCACCACCCGCACTTTCGTGAAGAAGGTTTGTATCAAGTCGCGGCATTAGAAGGCACATTCCCAATCATTGTGAAACGGGTAAAAGACTGGACAAACCACATATTTTGCCGCGTCAAATCCAAGGGTAATGGTACTAAGTTCAAGTACCTCACACTCACTTTGAAAAACCCAAACAATGGCTCGCCATACTGGGGAATGTCTTGGGATATTGTTGCGCATCAACTCGAATGGCTTGAAATGAAAGTTGTGGCGCATGAGGAATACGCTGCACGCTTGCGTCAACACATACGCAGTATGGACGAGACCGAGTTTGACCGCTTAATGGGACAAATTGCTTTATTACCCGAGAGTGAACGTAAATCTATAGTTCCCAGAATTAAAGAGTTTCAAGCTATTGGCAAGAAACTTAACACCCTGACTCATGCCCGAGATGTGATGGTTGCATTAGGGTTTGAAGGCGAGGCCGTAGAATTTGAATCACAACAAGAACTCACAACCACGGAGGGTTTTTAATGAGTTTACAAATCGATGCGCAGTACCGCAAACACCCAGTATCGCAGTTCAATGGCAATCCGCTTACTGAGGCTTTACCTGTGCCTCTGAGCGTAACTGAGTTGCTTCCTCGTACGACTAAGACGATGGAATGTGACGCAGATTTTTGGTCGTTAGACCAACTCTATCAACGTGCAATCTTGCAGAGCATGGGATGCACCCACGTTCCGTCGGATAAGTTTGTCACGTTTTACCAAAAATGTTGGTCGCTTTTGCTGCATTCTTATGCCACCAGAAATCCTCTAGAGCCGACATCCATGGCACTAAAAATGGGGCTTGCAGAGGCTTACCGCTCGAAACCCGACAGTTCCATAAAGCGCGGCATTGCTACTCATAAAACCACGGCATCAAGCGTCTTGGTTACTGGGTACAGTGGAGCTGGAAAAACTACAATGATTCGCAGTGCATTAACAGTTATTCCACAAGTGATTTGTCACACTGAGTTTCAAGGGAAACCTTACAACCAAAATCAAATTGTATGGTTGTCTTTGGATATGCCCTCAACGCCTTCGTTAAAAGCCTTGGCGCTCAATTTCTTCAAGGCTGTTGATGATGCCACTGGTACTACGGATTACTTTGAGCAGTGGGACGCTCGTAATCGTGAATCCGTTGATCGGCATTTATCTGGAATGCAGTTGGTTGCTGCTACCCATGAGATTGGTTTAGTGCATATTGATGAGCTCCAGTTCTTGTTGGCCTACGGCAACTCAGACAAAGCTCCAACCCTTACAATCCTTGAAGCCATGTTCAACAAAATTGGTATTCCAATGATTATCAGCTGCACAGATTCAGGGTTGCAGTTATTTTCGAAGCATGTCCTTGTCGATGGTAAATCGCAACCTGAAATCACTACGCTTCGCCGATTAGTCAATGATAGAGAATTTCGATTGGCGACCTATTCGAAAAATGGGGATATGTTCACTAACACATTACATGCGCTTTATCCCGATTGGTCCCTCCTACATTGCAGCGAATTATCGACTGAATTCGTTGATAAGTTCTATGAGTATACCAGCGGGCTCCCGGCATTTATGACTCGCCTGGCACAAGTACATCAGGAGTATCTGGTGTTTCTGTACAATGAAGGCAAACTTGAACCTGGCACATCGACAAATACCGTTAAATACTTGGAAACTGTATTTTTCAATCAGTTTCAGCTGTATAACACAGCGCTGAAGCATCTGAAAAATAAAGATATAAGGGCTTATGAAGATGCCATTGAGGAAGCACAGAAAGCGGAAAATACAGAGTCTGCATTGTCGGGAAGCCCTAAAGGCTTTAAATCGCCGCCCAAAATGTCGGCATCACGGTCGAGTCCAAAAGCACCATTAATTGCCCCTATGCTGGGAGCAAACATATCTTCTGGCGCGAGTATAGGACACTTTAAAATGGGGCTTAAAGACTAGGTTATGGCGACGATGCATTTTTTCTTACCACTGCTACCTGATGAGCACTACTTTTCTCGCATTGCCCGCATGGCAGTGCTTACACCCACTAAATCGATGGCCGACTTCTTTCGAACTTGGTTTAGTGTGAATCAGTCGGTTAACCCTCTTAAGGATTATCAAGCCGTATGCAACGGCTTGATAACACATTCCAAAGCGACTATGTGTGAAGACTTGCTTTGTCGGCATACGAGTGCTGGTTTCTATAGTCATTTTCTTGATGTAGAGCGTCGTAGAGAGCTTCTCAAAGGGAAAGCAAAGTGTGATCGTAAGAAGCTTTTCATTCCCGGATTAACCAAAGTACAAAGTGCAAATTGTTGGCGAGCTTGCCCGCAATGTATAGAGGAAGATATTGAAAATTTTGGAACACCGTATTGGCATGTCAGTCATCAGTTACCGACAGCCAAAGTTTGCACTAAACATGTGTTTCAAACGCTGATTGCAGGTTGCAACTGTTGCGGTTGGGAAAATATTGATTTAAGGAAAAATCCTTTGCCCGAGACCATATGCCCGAAATGTAATCATGATATGCAGGAGAGTTCACCAACTGCTATTGAAGCGAACGTTGCAATTCAAAGTATGGGACAGGAGCTCTACTTAAACTCGTGCTCTCTTCAGTGTCCAATGAATGAGCGGCAAATGCTTCGCTCAGTTGAGCATGCTTTTGGCGACGCGATTCGAAGCCGGAATCAAGAATATTGGGAAACTAAAACACAGGTAGAGCATGAGTTCTGGGATTGGGTTTTGGAGAACCAAATTGGTAGCTACTTCAATATAAACACAGAAGCTGAACTTCATGAGCTTCTTCGCCTTGAGTCGGTAATAAATAACCCTACTAAGGTTACACCAATGGCTCACATTATTTGGCTAGCGTTTTTCAATCAAATTGGTCAACCCAATCATGCTGGGCTATCACTCGTCTCTTGAGGCAGACGAAATACCTTACAGTTGGTTAGTCGTATACTGCCAACTGTCAGGGCTTCCTTCTACAAGACTATTACTTGAGCGAAGCCAATTGGCACATTGTCAATTAGCTTCTCAACTCCCTGGGTATATCCCTTTCATCAGCAAAACTATAGGGGTACCAGAGAGTAAGCTCATTAACAAGCATACTACGCTTCCCCTTTTCCGATGCTTTTTACACGAAAAGACGTATTTCTCTGTGTTTAATAATCTAGCTGAAGGCAACGGTAGCAATCTTCATTCACGTATGTCGCTTTTAGCCAATAGAGTTAGCGCCGGTACTGTTTTAAGGGCCTGTACTGAATGTATTAAAGATGACTTAGAAAACGTTGGCCGAGCATGGTGGCATTTACAACATCAACTTCCTGGCTGTTCAGTTTGCTTGAAGCATTGTGAACCATTGATAGAAGTAGAGGTACGACGTAGAGAGCTAATTCAGCCAACTCAGTTAGCAACTCAGCATCCATTAAACTTGAGCGAAATAGACATTCAACTAAGTGGTCTGATTGATGATGCATGGCACCGTAATCAGCCTGTAATCCAATATAACGATATATTGAATCGATACCGACAGCGGCTTGTGGAAGCCGGTTTAGCACCTCACATGGGAGCCATCCGACAAGAAAGGCTTCGACAAACACTAAGGGCATACTGGTCGGAGAGTACTTCCCCAGTAGTGCAGCAATTGTTACTCGACAACAGCTATCCTGAGAATTTGTTCAGAGCCCAAAGGGCACAGTTTCATCCGTTAAAACATCTATTGCTTATTGGAATGCTATGGAAATCTTGGCAGCAGTTCGTCGAATGCAACACAAATGAGCCCGGATTACACGAAAGCTGTGACGTTAATTTGTTGAATAAAGATAACTCAGATGCTGACATTTTACGCTTGCTTAGAGATGGACGCTCACTGAGAGAAGTATCACAACATTTCAAGCGAAGCATTATATATGTCAAGAAAATCGCGGTGCAACACAATGTCCAAGTAGACAGACGTCCCAAAAGGATATTCGGTGTAGATAGAGAGTTAATTATTGGAATGCTTAAAAGTGGTGTTAATACACGCCAAATCGCCAACAAGGTTGATTGTTCTGTCGGTGCAATAGAACAGGTTCTATCGCAGTATCCAGACATTGTGGAATGCCGGCAGCAGATGCGTTTCAAGGCAAAATGCTTGGAGCATCAAAATTGTATTCTTAGTGCTTTATCGGAGCACCCAGATTTTCATCGAGGCGAAATTCAGCGTGAATGCAGAGCAAGCTACACCTGGCTCTTTAAGCATAATCAACAGTGGCTTTATGAGCACGTTCCTCCGGCTATCCCTAGACAGTATAGGTATCAAGGCAGAAAGAATAACCAAAAAAATGAGCACTAATGACGGAGTGAATGTGAGAATGATTAAACCTCCACATCCAGGTGAAACGTTGAAAGAGCTTTATCTCGACCCTCTAGGTTTAGATATCGAAAACACAGCAAATAAGCTTGGAGTAAGTAGTACCGAATTGAAAGAATTCGTAAATGGCAGTCGAGGAATTACAAATTCTTTGGCAGCTAAGCTTGCGGACGAATTTGGTGGTTCTGCACAATCATGGTTGAACCAGCAGAAACAATATGAGGATTGGCAGTCAAATAGAATCGAGTATACCGCAAGTGGATTGAATGCGTTGAGATATCAGTATCAATATATGCTGGTAATTGACGTTGAACATACTTGTGACGCTAATTATGAAATACCCGTTGATGAACGAGAACTCATTGAATTGGGTGCAGTAATCTTGTGCTGTAAAACATTAAAGGTTGAGGCTGCTTTTTCTAGCCTGATTAAACCGGTAAAGTATCCGATTTTGAGCGACTTCTGTGTATCTCTCACCGGCATTCAACAAGAAAAGGTTCAGCAAGCCGACATATTCCCAGTTGTTTTTAATCGATTTTTAGCTTGGTTACGGAACTATCCCCGATATTTATTTTGCTCTTGGGGAGCGTACGACCGCGTTCAGCTGGAGCTGGATTGTAAACGGCATTGCATCGCCGAACTTCATTGCGAACAAGAGCTTAATATTAAAAAAGCATTCGCAAAAATAATGAAAATAAAGCCTCAGATTGGATTAAAGAGAGCCATGGAATGGTTAAAACTGGCATATGATGGTGAGCATCATAGAGCGTTAAGTGATGCGAAAAATGCAGCAAAAATTTTGAATTTGTTATTGCAACCAGAGCGTTTGGGGACGATATCTAAAAACATAAGGCTAGATATCGATGCTCTAATTGAAGGGAAAGAGCATATCAAAGAGCTGAGTTCTGCTGGCTTTGTTAATGTTTCAAGTGAAAAGAAAACACTGCATCCAGCGAACTGCTTCAAGCAATTCTACTTACCAAAGCTTAAAGCCATTGGAGTAAGTAGCGAGGATATAATTGCACGCTTAGGTATATCAGAGGAACAGTATTGTGACTTCCTGAGTGGAAAAGTAGTTATTACAAATAGCTTTGCTAAGAAGCTAGCGGCCTTAACAGGAATGCGTGCCGAATTCTGGTTACGAGCTCAAAGAAAATTTCATGATTGATTGTTACGTTGAGTACACCTGATGCAGTGTGAAATTATTTCCTTATGCCTGATTATGATGAAGCCTTGTTCTCGATCAGGACCAAGCCTTAGTCGGGTGAAATATTGTAATGAAGCCTTATTTGCGATCAGGATGAAGCCTTAGTCGGGTGAAATATTGTAATGAAGCCTT
>Ga0070724_10000666_pt1 | contig 23083 bp, 21 predicted proteins | sample tdDd001_FD_67278 | JGI IMG/M metagenome (GOLD analysis project Ga0070724, IMG submission 67278) | Marine sediment microbial communities from the Atlantic coast under amendment with organic carbon and nitrate - tdDd00.1 | ecosystem: Environmental > Aquatic > Marine > Coastal > Sediment | place... | reverse complement strand
TCTTCACCAGTAACTTCAATAGTAAATAGATATGGTTCATCTTTAATAAATGTTTGAGGTGCATTTATTTGTACATTTGCAAATAGTGATATAGTAAATAAAAGTGATAAAACTAAAAATCTAACTATTTTCATAATTAAAAGTCTAATGTTCCTTCAATTGCAAAGTTTGCTTTTGAATCAAGCTCTGCATGGGATAATACAGCAACTTGAAGACCAAATTTCTCATAAATTTCAGAGATTCTTTTTCTAAGAACCGGATCTACAACCATTGCAACTTTACTAAATCCTTTTGCTTCTATTTGATCCATTAAATCTTTCGTATGTGTAACAAGATTATTAATCTCAGCAATAGATAACATTAATTGACTAGCACCATGTTGTTCTTGTAATTTACCAATAAACTGTTGTTCAAGTTCTGGCTTAATTGTAATAATATGTAAAATCCCATCATTATCAATAAACTTTTGAGTAATAAGTCTATAAAGTTTAGATCGAACATGCTCTAATAATACATCAGGAGCTTTTGTAAACTCTGCAATATCAGCAATAGATTCAATAATTGTTAACATATCAACAATTGGAATTTTCTCGTGAAGTAAATCTTTAGATACTTTAAGTAATGATCCATAAGATGTAACTTTCATAGCCTCTTCTACAACAATAGGGAAATCTTTTTTAAGCCTATCTACAATATCAACAATATCTTGTCTCGTAATAATATCTTCTGCATGCTTCTTAATAATCTCAGATATATGTGTAGAGATAATTGTAGGGGCATCAACTACTGTAAAACCTTTCATTAAAGCTTCTTCTTTTAAACCTTCTACAATCCAAGTTGCATCAAGATTAAATACAGGTTCTTTTACTTTTAAACCTGGTAGATTTTCGTTTCCTAATCCACCCATTGCAAGAAGTTTGTCAGGTTCTACTTTTCCTTTTACTAGTGGTATTCTTTTTAAATAAAGCTGATATTCATTAGGACCAATATTAGCATCATCAGAAATTCTAATTTGAGGAATAATAAAACCTAATTCACTAGCAATTGTTTTTCTAATAGCCTTAATTTTATCAAGTAATTCTGAGTTACCTTGAACAAGCTGTAAAAGTCTTATACCAAGTTTTAATTCTAAAACTTCAAGTTTCATGATATTTTCAATTGTTTGTTCATCATTAGCAGCTGCAGCTTGTTTTTTCTTTTCTTTTATTGTTTCAACATCATCAGAGATTTTTGCTTTACTAACTTTTTGTTCTGTATCAGGCTTAAAGAATCTTGTAATAGCATTATCAACATCTTGTTCAATCATATTTATTGTATATCCAATAAACATCATCATTACACCCATTACAAAAAGAATACCTGTTGGGAAACCTGGTACAAAACCAAAAAGAATCATTCCTAACCCAACTAAGAATAATGATTTAGAATCTTTTACTAATTGAGCAATAGATTGATTAGCAAATTTATCTTCATCCATATTTGATCTAGTAATAATAACTGCTGTTGCAGTTGATAAAATAAGTGCTGGAATTTGAGCAACTAATCCATCACCAATAGTTAAAATAGTATATACTTTACCACTATCTGCAACTGTCATATCATGTTGAAAAAGACCAATTAATAATCCACCAATTAAGTTTACTAAAGTAATAATAATACCTGCAACAGCATCACCTTTAACAAACTTAGAAGATCCATCCATTGCCCCATAGAAATTTGCTTCTGAGATTAAGGCAGTCCTTCTTTTTTGTGCTTCTTTATCATCAATGAAACCTGCATTTAGATCTGCATCAATTGCCATTTGCTTACCAGGCATAGAGTCAAGTGTAAATCTTGCAGTTACCTCTGCAACCCTTGTAGCACCCTTTGTTACAACCATAAAGTTAATAAGTACAAGAATAATAAATACAATAATACCAATTACCATATTTCCACCAACAACAAACTCTCCAAATGCGGAAATAATGGAACTTACTGCATCTGGACCATTATGACCTTCACTTAAAATTGATCTAGTGGTTGCAATATTTAAGGATAGTCTAAATAGAGCTAAAATAAGAATAATGGTTGGAAAAGTAGTTAAATCTGCTGGTTTTTGAATATATAATGAGATTAATAAAATTAATAAAGACAAAGATAAAGATACTATCAAAAAGAAATCAAGAACCCCTTTTGAAAGGGGAACTATGATAATCATCAAAATTGATACAAAAAGAGCAACAACAAATAGGTCTTTTGAAAATATCTTTTTAAGGTTCATTTATTACTTTTTAACTAAAAATTATCTAATAAAATTAACTAATGATAATTCATTTGTTTTGTTTATTGTCGAATATAATGCTGTAAATGTAAGCTCTAAAGCTTTTGCTTCAACTGCAACTTTTGATAAGTCAGCTGCACCAATTTCTTGTGATAAGATATTATACTGAGTAAGTTTAGCCATTACTTTCTCTTCTGAAACTTCAAATACTTTATTTCTACCACCAAGTTCTGCATGGGCAACATTTACTGCATCATACGATGAATCAATTTCATCCAATGCAGCAGTTAAATTTGCACTAGCTTGTGCATCTGTAATAGGGTTTCCTAAACTATCAACTTTGTTTAATGAATCAACAACATTATCTAAAGCATCAAAAATACTAGTTTTTGCTTCAAATTTAACACCATCTAAGCTACCGCCTAATGTAGCTAAATTTCCTGCAGCTGATAAGTCAGCTGTATAAGTAGGAGGAGTTCCACCATCATTAGTTAAAGCTAAAGTATCAGATGTAGCATTACCATCAATATCATATCTTACTAACTGAGTATTTGTAGGAGAGTTTAATTTCCATTCAAAGTTATCAGCATCTACTATTCTATCTGTAGCTTTAAAACTTAGATTTGGATCTGACTTAGTAGCAACATCAGACGGGTACATCATGATATCAAAACCATTTACACCTTTATCTCTATAAGAGCCTTCTTCAACTGCAATTTTTCTAAGAAGAGTATCCCCATTATAAGTAACATCTCCATTAGCACCTTCGGTAAAAGGTCTCACTGATGAATTTGAACCTGAAAAAAGATATTCACCATCAATTCTAGTATTTGCTAAGTCTAGAAGATTTTGTTTTACACCTGCAATACTTACTGCAATTGCTTTTTTACCTTCATCAGTAGTTGTAGATGTTGTAGCTTTTAATAACTCAGCTTTAACCTGTTCCATAAGTTTTTTCATATCATTTACAGCTGTATCTGAAACATTATTGTGAACTGTTGTTTTTGTAAGTTGGGCTTGAATTCCTTCAAAAACTCTAATCTTATCATCTACATAGATTTCTCTAGAGTATAATACAGCATCATCACTACCATTTTCAAGTTTCTTACCTGTACTCATTTGATAAGAAAGTCTCTTTTGTTCTGCATTTAAATTATCTAGTCTATACAATGTTTGTTGCGTTTGATTAATCATTCTATCACCTTTCTGAACATCGCTATAATTTCATTAAAATTATACTGTTCTTGTGTACCCTGCGTTAAAAACTCACGAATTTGGTCTTTCTTAGCCATCGCAGCATCAAGTTCTGGATCCATACCAGGCTTATAGGCACCAACTCTTACTAAAACTTCATTTTCCTTTATTAATGATAATACTCTTTTTAACTTTAAAAATCCATTATAGTGTTCATGATCAACTACTTTATCCATTACCCTAGAGGCGGATTTTAGTAGATTTACAGGTGGATAAAAACCTTGTTCTGTTAACTCTCTTGTTAATACTATATGCCCATCTAAAATTGATCTACTTTGATCTGCAATTGGGTCATTCATATCATCACCATCAACTAAAACTGTAAAAAATGCAGTTAATGATCCTTTATCGTTATTACCAGCTCTTTCCATTAATTGAGGTAATAAAGCAAATACAGAAGGAGGATAACCTCTACTTACAGGAGGTTCTCCTGTACTTAATCCAATCTCCCTTTGAGCCATTGCAAACCTTGTAACAGAGTCCATCATAAGAAGAACATCATGTCCTTTATCCCTAAAAAACTCTGCAATTGCCATTGCTGTAAAAGCCCCATATTTACGCATTAGTGCTGACTCATCTGAAGTTGCTGCGATGATTACAGTATTCTCTAAGTTATTATCTAAATTATAGTGAATAAATTCAGGAATTTCCCTTCCCCTTTCACCAATAAGTGCAACAACTTTTATTTGAGCTTCACAACCTTTTACAATCATTCCCATCAATGTTGATTTACCAACACCTGAACCTGCAAAAATACCTACTTTTTGACCTTTCCCTGCTGTTAACATAGAATCAATCGACTTTACTCCAGTAGAAAACCTCTCATCAATAATTCCTCTCTCTAATGGAGGCATTGAAAGTTTATTAATTGCTGCATTTTCATGTAAGTCTTTTACTTTTCCTTTATTATCAATAGGTTCACCCAAAGCATTTACAACTCTACCTAATAAACCATATCCACAAGGAACTGCTAATCCTTCTTTTTGTAAATATACTTTATCATGGATTCTAAACCCTTCAATAAAAGAAAAAGGAACAATAGTAAACTCAGCTCCATTAATTGAAGCTACCATTCCCATAACTGTGTATAAATGTTCAACTGATTCAATTTTAACAATATCACCAACAGCTACTTCAAGGCCTGTTGCTATAACAGTAGTTGTTGAAATATTTTTAATTCTTCCAAAAGCAACTGTTAAATCACTAGAATCAATACTATTAATTAAACTATCTATATCCATTACATCTCATCACACATTTTTTTATATAGACTATCAACTGTTCCTGTAACCTCTTTACACTTAATTATATATTCATCTTTTTTTGTTTTATTACTTATTAAATCATAACTTTTTAAAATATCGTAATATAGTTTTGCCCCATCATTAGGTCTTAATTTTCTTGTGTTCTTTTCACCTTCAAGTAAATACTCTAAAGATTTATTTATATCATTTTTTCCTTTTTCAACTCTTGCAAGTTCCATTTCAACAAAAGGTGAATAAATAAAGGCTTTTATATCTTTTTGTTTATTATAAAGTTTAACTAAGACATTATTTGCTTCATCATTTCTTTCTTTTTTTAATAAATATAAATAGTAATCATGATAGAAATCAACAATTATTGGGTTATTTTTATTTAAATCAATAAAATTTTTATTTCTATTTGTATAAGAGAAAAACTTATCTAAAGATAAAGGATCATCTTTAGCTTTTACAATTTGATATCTTTGTAAAAACTCTTTTGCTAAGATGTTTTTATCATTAACCATTTCAACTTTTGCTGAGTAATCTAAAGCTTCATTATTTAAACCTAAAGCAAAAGCCATTCTTTCTAAATATAAATAGATATTTGCATCTCTACTTTTATTAAAAGTCTCTTTAACTTGTAAATAACCTCTTTCATATGGAGCTTCTACTAAACATTCAAAAAATTTAAATTTAACGGCTTCATCTTCAATCAACTTAGTTAAAGTCTCTTTTCTTGAGCCATCTAAAGCCTTATTAAGCTCAAAACATTTACCTTGATTTAATAACTCTTTAATTCTTTCTATATTAATTTCATCAAAAATTGCATTCATTGAAGCATAACCAAATCTTTTTGCTATTTGGTTAGATATTTTTTTATAGATTTTTTTTGTTCTTAAAATCTCTTCAAATCTTTTATCTTCTTTATCTTCCAACAACTCTTGTAATAATGCTTTTTGTTGCATTGATTCTGAGTTTTCATACTTCTCAGCAACAACTGTAGTTTTTAATCTACCTTGTCTCATAAGGATTTCATCAATATACATTTTTGAACGTTTAAAATAAGCACCTTGTGGATAATCACTAATAATATCTTTATATAACTCTTTTGCCTTTTCTAAATAAAAATTAGTTCTATCATACATAAGCATATAAGTATTTGCTAATTTAAATTTGAAATCTTCAATTGATTCCTCTTTTGTAGTTCTATTAAGTAACTCATTTAAAATATCAGCTGCAAAAGAAGGCATTCCTGCTTTAATAAGCTTATTAATTTTTTGATTTGCTAAAAAAGAATCATTTGCATAATATTCAATATTTGTTTTTAAAACTTTTGAGATAAGATCATTTGCTTTTTCATAATCTTCACTTAAAATATATAAATCAAAAAGCTCATCAGCAACAATTGTAGCAACTAATTTATCATTTGTTTTTGCTAAGATTTCATATAAAATTTTTATTGCATTTTTGTTGTTTCTTTGAAACTTATATATCTTTGCAAGTGCAATTTTACCGTATGTTTTAGTTAGCTCATCATCAAAGTTGTTAATAATAATATTTGCAAAATACCTTGCATCTTTTGCTCTATTAGTTTGAATTTTTAGTTCAACTAAAAGCATATAAGCTTTAGGTAAATCATACTCATTTATCTCAGATGCATTAATTGCTTTTTCCAAAACCTTTGCAGCATCTACAATATATCTTTTTGATATTTTTTTAAGTGATAATTCTGCATACAAAATTGCAATATCTGATTTTAAAACTCTTAATCTATTTTTTTCTTTAAAGTCTTTTATTTGAGCATAGGCTTCATCAATTTTTCCATCTCTAGCTAAAACTCTTGCATTTTGAATAAGATCAAAACCATCTGAAATAGCTTGTTTTCTTTGTTGAGATATTTGACTACCACTTGAATCAATAAAACTATAATAAAAATCTTTTTTAGCAAAAAGAACATTAATCAATAAAAATAATACTATAACAACTTTCACAAACTACCTTTTTTTCTTAAGTTCATATACATAAGAGAATATTTCTGCTAATGCCTTATAGAACTCACTTGGAACTTCTTGATCTACATCTATTTGGTCATGCAATGCTCTTGCAAGAGAAGGGTTTTCAATAATTGGGATATCATTCTCTTTAGCAACATCTTTTATTTTAATTGCAATAAAATCAATACCTTTTGCAACAATAACAGGAGCACTATCTACACTATTATCATACTTCATTGCAACAGCATAATGGGTTGGATTTGTAATAACAACATCAGCATCAGGAACTTGTGTCATCATTCTTTTTTGAGCCATTTGCATTTGAATCTTACGGATTCGACCTTTTACTAAAGGATCCCCGTCCATATTTTTAAATTCATCTTTAATCTCTTGTTTACTCATTTTAAGAGACTTCATATAATAATGCTTTGTAAAATAAAAATCAATTATAGCAAAAATAATTATAATTAAAAGGATTGCTGCTAAGAAATATCCCGTAAGTTCAATCATTGTATTAATTGTTCCTCGAGTTTCTTGATTCATCATTGCTATTATGGAATCACCTGTAAATAAAAAAAGTAATACCATAACAGCAATAATAATCATAAGTTTAGCAGTCAATTTAAAAGCTTCAATTACTTTTTTTAAACCAAATACATTTTTCATTCCTTTAATTGGATCAAGCTTTTGTAAGTCAAGTTTAAGAGGAGTTACAATCATTCCAAATTGCACCCAATTAAATATTAAAGTTAAAACAATCACTAAAATAAAAATAGGCATTAAAGCAGAAAGCATAGTCATAGTAACAGTATACGTTAAAGAATAAAATACAGTATTGTCTAACTCTTGTCCAATAAAACTATATGAAAAAAGCATCAACTTCTTTATTTCCATCATAGAAAAAGAGGAAAAAAACATTATATATAGTGAACCAAAAAAAAGAATAGCAGCTCCAGCTACTTCCATAGATTTAGATACATTCCCCTCTTTCTTGGCGTCTTCAATCTTTTTGGCCGTGGGTTCTTCGGTCTTTTCATCTTCATCAGCCATAAGAACCTCCTATTGGAATTTTGTAATGAAATAGTTTACAAAAGTTTCTGTAAATATTTCCATACCAAAAATTAAAAATAAAAAAATCAATCCAAACTTTAATTGGAAAGTAATAACAAATGGAGAAAATGCTGGCATAGATCTAGTCCCATATCCATAATAAACATCCATAATAAAACCAATAAAGAATAGTGGTAATGCAAAAGCAAAAGCAAAAGTAAACATTCTTTTTACTTCATCAATAGCAAGTTGAATACCATCATAAGAGAATATATCAAAGGTTCCTAAATGAACCATTGAAAAACTTTTAACAAGCATTACAATTGTCATTTCATACATTCCTGTTTGGAAAAAGAATGCAATTATAATCCAATATAAAAGCCTTGAAACAAGACCTTCTTGAGAACCTGTTGAAGGGTCAAACATCATTGCCATAGATAATGCTGTTGAATACCCTACAAAATCACCAATAATTCTTACTGCTGAAAACATTATATGTAAAAACATTGCTGCAACCACACCTAATGTTATTTCAGATATTAAACCTAAGACAAAAGTGTCCTGAGTTATTGGCGTTGTAACATCTACAATTGGAAATAAGAAAATTGTAATATAAAATGCAAGTGCAATTCTAATTCTACCACTAACTGCAGCATCACCAAATATTGGCATAAATGCTACAAAGGCTAAAATTCTTGCAAGTAGTAGTAGAAATTCAAATACTACTTTTTCATTTAATAAAGATAAAAAAGCTTCCATTACTTCTTACATGTAATCTAAGTTTTTATCTTCACTATTTTGATTATTCTCTCTTGATTCTAGAATAGATTTTGTATCAGTATTTGAACCAAATGATTGATTTGAAGAGTTTTCACCATTATTAGCTGATTGTTGGTTATTTCCACCTTCATTAGAATTAAAATCTAAATTAAACTCTGTATTTTCATCAAAATTCTTTTGAAGCGCTGATTTTAAACCACTTTCATTATCTGCAAAGGCTTCAAGTGTAGAGTTATTTGAAATATTCATACTAATATTAATTCCATTATCTTTATCACTCTTCATTACAATTGCAATAGCTCCAAGTGTTGCTGGATGTAAATTAATTCTAAATGCAGTTACAGGAGGCTTATAGTTTTCATACATTTGTCTAGCAACATCAGACATCATAGTTGACATTTGTTGCTTAGCTCCAATAATTCTTGATTGAATATTTAAAGCTAATTGACTGTTAACATTTACAGTAACCTCTGTCTCAATTTTTGTAGTGCTAACGGCCGTATCATCAGATAAAACAGCTTTACTTGCCTCAACTGATTTAGTCATTAAATTTCTATTCTCATCATATCTAACACTATTATTAAAAGCTAATCTATCTAAAAAGCTTTTTTTATTTAAATGAGATGTTTCATTAGATTTAATCTCTGCTTTTTCAACCTCTACTTCAATATTTTCTACATCAATATCTAATTTTGTAGCACCCTCTTTAACATCTTTTGTAGATTTTGCATCTTTTACTTGATTAACAGCTTCTGTTTTATTAGCTAAAGATTGATTATTCATATTTTGTTTTTGAGAACTTAAATAGATATTTGTTAATAAATCCTTCGATTCATTACTATTTTTTGTAGCAGAAGTTAAAGTTTCTTGTGAACTCTTAGTTGTTTGATCTGTACTTTTTACATCTTTTTCTTTTAAAGAGTTTTCATCCTCTAAAAGTTTATCCATTAAAGATTTATTTTCTGTTTTATTCTCACTTTTTACTTGTGTTTCTAAGTCTTTTTTGTTTAAATCTACTTTTTGTTCTTTTGATGTAGCTAAACTTGATAATTCACTTGCTACTTTTTCATTTTTTACTTCAGAATTTGTAGATACTGTGTTTTGATTATTTGTTTTTTGTACATCTTTTAAATCACTATTTTTAGAAGTTATTTCAGCTTCATTTTTTTTAGTTTCTACTTTTTTATCTTCTGTTTTATTATCAGATATTTTAGTTTCTATTTTTTTCTCATCTAATTTATTCTCTATTTTATTATCAGATATTTTACTTTCTGTTTTTTTATCTTCTGACTTATTACTCTCTTCTTCAATATCTACTTTATTATTTTCATTTTTTAGATTAGTTTTTTTATCTACTAAACTAGTTTCTTGTTTTTCTATATTCTCTTTTTTATTACTATTTAGTGTTTCACCATTTACTTTTAACTCATCTTTAGAACTATTTGAAGAAACTGTACTACTAGATGATTGAGATTTATTATTTTCTAAATCACCTTGCTGTTGAGAATTTAAAGTAGAAGTAGATTCACTTTTTATTTCTTTAGAAATTAATTTCTCTTTTGAGTCCTCTTTTTTTACTTCACCTGATTCATCATCTAATTTTGTATCATCAATGGCTTTATTTTCGATATTAGATAAACTAGAGTCTTCTTTTTTAGATTCATTTTTTAAATTTATTAAATCAGATTTTTTATTATCATTCTTATCAATAATATTTTCTAAATTATTTTTATTCTCTGATAAATTAGCTTTTGATGACTCTGTTTGTTTATTCTTAGACTCTTTATTCTCTAAATTATTTAATAAATCACTATTTTTATTAGATTCTGTTTTTTCATTAGAAACAATATCTTTATCTTTTAAATTATCTTTTTTGTTTGTTTCTTGATTTATATTCTGATCATTTTTATTTTCATTTTTTGATTCTATATTACTTTGTTTTGAATCATTTTTTGACACTTCTTTTTTATCATCTTTTAGATCAATTTTATTATCATTAGAAAAATCACTTTTTGATGTTTCTTTTTTATTGTCTTTTGGATCTACACTATTTTCTTCATCTTTTTTAGACTTTTTTGTACTATCAATTACTTCAGTACTATTTGTTTTATCTTTTTCTAATTCATTTTTTGAACTTTTAGTATCTGAAATATTTTTATTATCTTTAGAAGAGTCTTTATTTTCAGTTAGTTCATCTTTATTTTTTGAAGTATCAAGTTTCGATTCAGAAGAACTTTTTGAATTATTATCTAAAACCTTATCTTTAGTACTTTCGTTGTCTTTAGAATCTTTTACATTTGTTTGATTCTTTGAAGAGTCTACTAAACTACCATCATCTTTTTTCTCTTCCTTAGAAGAAGACAACTTAGTAGAATCTTCTTTTACTTGTTTTTTAGCTTCTAAAACTAATCTATCTAATAATGAAGAAGAACTTTTATCATTTACATTTTTTGTATCTTTTTTAGTGTCAGTAGAAGAGTCATCTTTTACTTGTTCTTTTTCATTTCCAATACTTTTTTTATCTATTTTCTTTTCAGTATCTGTATTATCTTTTATTGATTTTTCTTCAGCTTGAATTTCATCTTTAGCTATAGCTTTGCTATCTGAAGGTTTTTCTACTGATTTAGTTTCATTTTTTTCATCAACTTTTTCTTTTGCATTACTTAATAGTGAATCAAATAAAGAAGAGCCTTCTTTTTTTTCATTTTTATTAGCAATGCTCTTTGATGAATCTAAACTACTTGTATCATTAGTTATTAAATCTATTTGCTTACTCATGACTTTATACTTTCAATATTTCTAATGTTTTAGTGTCAATGTTCTTATGAGTATTAAACGCGGCAACATTTGCTTCATAAGATCTCATTGCTTCAATTAAATCAACCATTTCAATTACAGGGTTAATATCTGGATAAGCCACATACCCCTCTTCATTTGCATCTGGATGGTGAGGTTCATATCTCATCACTGGTTTTGCATCTGATTCAATAATTGACTTAACACCAACACCTCTTAGTGCTAAATCTGAGTTTTTGTCATTTGTTCTTTCTACATCATTTGAGTTTGTTTTGTTACCTTCTGCTAGAAGCATATCTTGAAAAACAACTTGTTGTTTTTTATAAGGTCCACCCTGCTCTGTATGTGTAGTTTTAGCATTTGCAATATTTGCACTTGTAACATTAATTCTTGTTCTTTGTGCACCCATACCTGAAGTTGCTACATTATATCCATCAAAAAATCCCATAATCTAGTCCCCTTCTTATATTTGCATTCTTCCAATTTCTTTATATGCTGCAATTGCTTTATTTTTTACTTCTAATGCTAGCTTCATTGATAACTCTGCTTCTTCAATTTGTCTTACTGCTTCTTGAAGATTAGTAACTTTTCCTGTTGCAATACCTTCCATAGCATTATACCCCTCAACTTGTTGAGTATTTACATCTTTAACCGCATCATTTAACATATTTTGAAATGAACCCTCAGATTGTTTATTTGAATCTTTAAGTTGATTATTTGTGTTTAAATTAAGTGGATTAATCTGGTCAGTAACTGAAGATATTAACATATTCTATCCTTAACTAGCTTTTTTAGCTTTTTCTTCTTCTGCTATAATATCTTGAACATTTAGTTCATTAAGCATAGCATCAATTTTTTCTTCGTTGTAGTGAAAGTCCAATTCATTCTTTCTATCTTCCAAACTAAAAAATGCAATTATCATAGATAACATGATGTTACTAACTCCTTTTAGAATTATTGTAACACCCATTATTCCAAATAACATTTCAATAGGAGTGAATAAGTCAGCATTAATTACAAAAAATATTACTGTTGCAAAAAATCCTGTAGCTATATATAGCCTAAAGATTCCGCTATTAATAACATTTTGAGAGAATCGTTCTACTACCATGATACCCTCTTGCAATTAACAATAATAAAAGCATTAAAAGTAATAAATGCTTGCACCTAAACAGACCTTAATGAATATTTTTTAGTAAGTAGTCTATTATCACCTGCAATTGTTTTGTAGAATTATCTTGAAGAAACTCTTTAGTAAATAGTTTTCTCAATCTTCCAGTTGTAGAAATATTAGCAGATGTAGACACATTACCTATATATTCTACCATAAATTCCTGATTTAATCTATTTTTTTTCGCTAAATTTACCAAAGAATTGGCAATAGTTTCACCTATTTGATAGTTTTTTGTATGATTAAAACATAGCATAAGCTTATTTTTATCATTGGAAAGCATTTTCATTAATGAATACACGTCAGTTAGGGCACTTGGATCAGTTGTAGTAATTGCCAAAATATTATCTGAAATAGATAGAAACTCTTTTACATAATCATTTAGTCCTGCTCCAGTATCAACTAAAATTATATCAAAACTATTTAATGACATGATATCTTGAACAATTCTTGAAAATATGAAAGAGTTAGAGTGATTAGAATACTGGTAACCACTTTTACCTGCTATCAAAAACAGATTTTCATAATCAGTTCTTAATACAACTTCATCAAGGGTTTTAGTACCTTCTATGTAATCAAAAAGTGTATATTTAGGCTTTATATTTAATAAAACTTGCATATTAGCCAAGCCAATATCAGCATCGATAACAGCTACTTTAAAACCTCTTCTTGATAATAAAAAAGCCATATTCGCTGTAAAAGTCGATTTTCCAACTCCACCTTTTCCTGATGTAATGGTTACTAATTTAGTTTTAGATTTTTGGCTTCTTGTAACTCTATTTGTAAGATTAATTAGTTTACTAGCCTGTGAAGAGATAGTGTCAAACAACTCCATTATCTCCTTATACAAGCATTATTCATAAAACATTCAATTAAAAAAGACGAGTCTGATACAATTAAATCATCTGGAACATTCTGTCCAATTGAAAAATATGTAATTGATTTTTTTGTTTTATGTGCAAAAGATATCAGGTTACCAAAACTTTTTGTTTCATCAAGTTTAGTAAATGTCAAATAATCAATATTTAACCTTGAATAGTTTGCATAAATTTCTAAAAGGTCACTTTGTTTAACATTTGCAGGTAATACTAATATTTTTTCAATAGGAAGTTCTTCTACTTTCTTTTGATACTCATTAATTAATTCAATCTTATCTACATCATATTGACTTGAACCAGCTGTATCAATAAATATATAATTACAATCTTTTAATCTAAATATTGCTTCACTTAAACCTTCAGGTTTCTTAACTATTTCAAGAGGTAATCTCATAATATTAGTATATGCTTGTAGTTGTTCTATAGCACCTACTCTAAATGAATCAAGTGTAACAATCCCTACTTTATAATTCTGCCCTAGTTTATATGCATATCTTGCTGCTAATTTAGCAATTGTAGTAGTTTTTCCAACACCAGTTGGTCCAACCATCATAATGATTTTTCGTTGATGTTTTCTAAGAGGCATTTCATATTTTATTGGAATAATTCTTCTTAATACTAATTTGAAAAAATCATTAACTCTTCTTGGGTTTGATTTCAAAGAAACTGGCAACTGTTTAATTGTCTTTTTCATAATTGTATAAGTCATCTCTTGATCAAACTCATTTTGTTCAAACATATTATAAATATCAACAAATTCATGGGGAATTGTTAAATCATAAAGTTGGCTCTTAGGATTCCAAATTGATTTTTGAACCTGTTCAAGTTTCTCTTGCATTTTAAGAATCTCTTCTTTAAAATCATATACATGAGTTTGAATAGGTTTTTCTGTAATTGTAGAAGGTTTAGTTACTGCAGCTTTTGTATAGTCATTTGATGGGCTTTTCTTATCTTCATCTTCTAAAGCTACAACTACTTCATACATATCTTTGCCATTATCATTTGCATTTGATACTTTTTTTGTAGAAATAACAATAGCCTCTTCTCCACACTTTTCTTGTGCAAGTCTAAGTGCAGCAGTTGGTGTTTCCCCTAAGAAAGAAAGCATATTCATTTTAATCTTCCATCTTTATATATTTTTTCAATTGTTCCATCTGCTTTCTTTATTCTGATAAACTGATCATTTTCAAATACTATTTTTCCTTTTTTCTCAATTTGTATTGAGCCAAAGTCAAATACTACAGCTTCATCTTTATATACTTCAACATCTTTTTGACAAATAATAGAGTTTCTGTTTATATAGTGAGTTGTTTTATATTCATTATTTTGAATTTGTGCTAAAGTAATTGGTATACAAGCTTTTTTTATACTTGATACATTTATTAACTTTAGTTTTGAAGGACTTAACTTCTCTTCAAACATAATTGGTTCTTTAGCAACAAGTACACTCATTGCTTGCAAATTTACAACCGACAAAAAACAAATGAAAAGACTAAGCCTTAACATCAAATATCTGTCCCCCATTTGCAGCAGTTATTTCATCAACTAATTCTTTATACATTTGCTTAACAGGCAATACAATAGATGCTAATCTTCTATTTAATTCATATAACTCTTTTAACTGATTTTCTAGCGAGTCAACTCTATCCCTATAGATATTTACATCAACTCCCTCTTGCATTTTTTGAACAAGAGCCTGATTTAATTCTCTTTTTAAATTAGAGATTTCATTAATCATTATATGTTTTTCTTCATTTCTTTCAAGTAAACCTTCATGTTTTGCAGCTTTTATATCTTCAATATCTTGCTTTATTGACTCTTGAAGCTCATTTACTAGTTTGGACATTTTATCTATTATTTCTTCAATCACACAAGGCTCCTTCTATTTTGAGTTTTGTCTACTTAAAAACTCGTATAAAATACTACTAATTCCCATAGTACCAGCAGATGAATCTGAAACAGCTTGAGTATACATACCCTTGATAATATCAGAACCAGCACCCTCACCTGCAACTTTAGTGCTTTTAAGGGAAATATCCATAATTTGTTTTAGAAAAAAAGATTCAAATTCATTACTAACTTTCTTTAGTTGAGCTTCCTCTAAATTCTCTGTTTTTACATTATCAAATTTCTTTGCATTATTTATTGCATGCATATTAATTAAATTATTACTATTAATGTCCATTATTCCAACCTATCAAAAAAGCTTTCTTCACTTAATATATCATTTTGAGCTTCTTGAGCAAAAAATCTCATTTCAACTCTTCTATTATCTGCAGCAACTTCACTTTTTGGATGATATGAACCATATGCAGAAACTTTTAGAATTGCAGGATCAATTCTATTTTTAATTAACTCTTTTACTACAGAAATAGATCTTAAAGCAGAAATGTCCCAAGCATCCCTAGGAATAGAAGCATTTTTTCTTCTATTTGAGTCTGTATGACCAATAATTTCTATATTAAAAGTTTAAGGCATTGTTCTAATTACTCTTGCTATTTTAGAAACAAATCTCTTTGCAGCAGGGTTATTTAAATCATATTCACCCTCTTGAAAAAGAATAGTTGATGGAATATCCAAAGTAAACTCATTCTTTCCTTTTTCAATTTGAATCTCTTCAAGTTCACTACTAGAGTTTGCATTAATCTCTTGTACAACTTCTGCTATTTCTTCTGCTGCTTCTTCTGCTGCTTCTTCACTTTCACCCTCACTGTCATCATCTTCAGACGTACTTGAGGCCTCATCGTGTTTTTCAGTTTGAGTTTCAACTGAAGTTGTAGTATCAATAAATCCCATTGCCTTTTTCATTACCTCAAAATACTCTTCAACTTTCTTTTTATCCATTACTGCCATAGATAATAAAAGAATGAAGAATGTTAAAAGTAATGACATTAAGTCACCAAATTGTACAAGCCAACCTGGTAAACATTTAGGACATTCAGGACACTTATCTTTACCCATTTTTTATTCTACTCTTCTACTTCTGTTAAAATTGCATTTAATTGCATTTTGATATTACCAATAGACTCTTCAGCTGCAATCATTGAAGCACCTTTAATAATTACTTCACATGCTGTTACTTCTTTTGCATTTTTTTGAGCAAGTTTATTTTCAAAAATACCTGCAATTAACGTACCAACAAGAGCACCATACATTGTAGTAAGTAAGGCAACGGCCATCGCTGGACCAACGGCAGCTGGATCAGATAAGTTTGCAAGCATTGCAACTAGTCCTACAAGTGTACCAATCATACCCATAGCACCTGCGGTTCCACCAACATTACCCCATAATGCAATAACACTACCATGTCTTTTTTCCATGTGTTCTAGTTTATACTCTAATAAAGGTTCTAAAACTTCTGCTTTTGTACCATCAACTAACAATTGGAAAGCTTCTTTAAAGAATGGATTTGTCTCTTCCATTACTTTTTGTTCAATCTGCATTACACCATGTTTTTTAATCTCAGTTGCATAAAAGATGATTTTTTCTACTAGTTCAGGTAAAGGTTCTACTTGTACTTCATTCAAAGCTACCTTAGCTGAAGCACCAACCCTTTTTAATTCTGTTGGTTCAAATTGTCCTGCTGTAACAGCAATTGTTCCACCAAATACGATTACAACTGAAGGAACATCAATATAAGGTCCAAAACCAACTCCACCTAAAATAATGGCAAGGGCAACAAGTCCCCATCCCCCACCAAATCCCGCTAAGGTACTCTTATCCATAAATTACAATCCTATTTGACTTAATCGTAAATCTTCATTACCGATTTTTTTGATTTTTAATCCAAATTTACCTTCAACAATTACAGCTTCACCTTCACCTATTTTAATTCCATTTACTAAAACTTCTAAAGGTTCATTTACCATTTGTTCAAGTTCAATAATCTCTCCAATATCCCACTTTAAAATATCTTTTAATAATACTACTTTTGTTCCAAGTCTAACACTAAGTTTTAATTTAACATCATACAATAATTCTAAGTTTTTTGGAGCCTGAAATGAAGCAGATGTATCAGGTGCTACACTAGGAGATGCAATTGGTGTTTCTGGGGCTGCTGGCGTAGCATTATTGCTTGCTCCTGTAATTGTAGATAAAAATGGTAAAATTATTTCATCAAAGCATACAATAATAGGAAGTTTTTCATCACCCAGTAAAACTATAAATTCATAAGAGTTAGCTTTTGAACTTACAGCATCACTTTCTACTATTTTAGAACCTACCACTTCAGATTTAATAGATTCAACATCTGCGAAGCCTTGCGCATTTACAGCTGTACAAAAACTACCACAGATATTTGAAATAATTTCATTAACTGCATCTGCAATTTCATCATCTATATGCTCTTTTAAATCACCCATACCACCTAACATTAAGTATTCAAACTTAGCTGCACTTATTGTTGGTATATAAAAAAACCACTTTGATGAGATATCTTTAAAATCAAACTTAACCTCTCCCTCAATAAACTGAGAAGATTCATAGTTTTCAATAGATAAAGAGTTTACAGTTTCAACTGATGAACTATTTGATAATAATTGTTCTAATGTATTTGAAAGTTCATCTTTAAAAATATTTGATAAATCCGATGCCAATTAACTAAACCTTATTTTTTATTCTGTGTTTCTTCTAACTCTTGTAGAATGTAAGCTTTTACTTTCATCATATCCTCTGTAGGATATTTATATTCTGCTTCACCTTTTGTTACTTTAACAAAAAAATCTCTTGAGCTTTTGTTATAACCAAATTTTACATTATCCAAGATTACTTCATTCGTATCAATTGGAGCTTTGGCTCCTAGAGCTTTTTTATATTCATCATCCTGAATAAGTTTACTCTTTTCAGAAGTTTCACTTACCTTTTGAACTTTTTCAACATTATTAAGTTTTGCATTATCCATATCTGCAATTCTGCCAAGTTCCATAATAGCCTCCTTTTTTAAAGTTACTATTTTTAGATATTATAGCACAAAAAATATAAATTATTTTAGTATGATTTTGTTTTTTTAACTAATAATTTAAAGTGACTCTAAATATTCATCAAAGCCAACTAATTTAAAGTCAATTAGAGAGTCTAAATAAGGTTCTGAAATAAACTGTTTTGCACTTGAGAATTTTAAATCTTGAATTAATTGAACTGCAGTTAAAAAATCAGCATCTTTATCATTTAAAATCGCTTTAATTAAAGATATTTGAACTGATGCATCATTATATCTTCCTGCATCTAAAAGTGCTGCAACTAACATATACATTGTATATCTATCTTCTAAACCATACTCTTTTTGTAAATACTCTAAAGTTTTAATACTTTCATCTGGTTTATTAAAGTGTAGATCTCTTAGTGCTTTTGTTCTTAAGTAAGATGGAGTGTTTTTACCATTTATATTTAAATCGGCCTTTTTTAATAAGCCAAGTGATTTTAAAACATCAACATAATATTGAGTAATAATAAGTGGTCCTTCTAAAAAGTTGTTATTTATACTCAAAGGAATAGTATCTTGAAGTCTTGAATAATAAGAATAAGAACTCTCACCTTTTTTTCTATAAACCAACCTCATAAGATAAGTTAGAGGGTCTTTAAAATGTTTTGATAACAAAGGATGATCAACTGTAGCTTTACCATCATTTAACTTCTTTAAATAATCCAATGCCTTATAAAAAATTGTATTCTTATAATTGTTAGTTTTTAAATCAAAAGCATACTCTGGATTTAAAAATAGTTTATATAACTCTTTCCCAAAGTAATTATACATACCTTCTTTTGTTCTAATTACATTATCTATATAATCTTTATCTTTTAGCTTGATTTTTAATCTCTTTGCAGTGATTAAAGTCATAGCAGCATATAGTTTATTTCCAGGATTTAACTTGTATGCTTTTTGAAAATACTTAAAGGCATTATTAAAATCACTAATATGTGCATAAGATAGAGCTAAATTATAATAAATATATGATTTATTATCTGTAGTTAAAAGTTTTTTTAATTGAGTTACTCTTACTATTGGGTCTTCTTTTACAAGTTTTAAAAACTTTGCGTTATATTCAACCATTGATTCTAAATTTGATAAATTATCTCTTGAATTAAATATAAACCCTTTTGATGAATCATATATTACTTCTTGAGAATCAGAAAAAATAAATGGTGCAAAATAGAAGATAAAATCCATTTTTCTATCAGGAGAGAACTTTGTAACAAAATTAAGATACTGTTTTGGAGTATACTTATTTTGATTAAAATATATTTCTAATGGTAAGTCTTGATTACTTTTAAATATAGATTTTCGTTCAGTAATATTATCAAGATTTTCTCTTAATCTTTCAATATTATTTGATTTTAAATCAAGAAAAACTCTAAACCATAAAATTTGATTTAATGTATTTGGATTTACTGTCTCTTCTTGAGCTTTTTGAAGAAGAATATTTGCTTTTTCATAGTTTTTAAGTTTTATATGAATTAATGCTTTTTTCAGATCCATTGCAAAATCCATTTTATCAAGAACTTTTAATGATTTTCTGTACTCTTTTAAAATTATATAAGTATCTGCAAGCATTCTTTTTGAATGTTCTGATAGTTTTTTAAACCTTTTTGCAACTTTAACAATTGTATCTAAATATTTATTGTCTTTTGAAATTTGATAAAGATAAAAACATGCTGACATATATGAATAAGTATTATCAGTAGCACTTGCTTCATTTTCATAAATTTTATTTAAATATACAATTGCATTATCAATTGAATCTAATTTATAATATGCAATACCTATATTTAAATATGATGGAACAGGAAGAACTGCGGAAGTTCTTTTTAAAATTTCTATAGCATCATTATAATTTTGTTTTTCTAATTGAAGTACAGCTTTATTAAACTCTACTTGTAAAGCTAAGTCTTCATGACTTTTTATTAATTTATCATATTGAAAAAGTATTTCAGGTTGAGATTCAATTAGCTCTTTTTTAGCATATAAAGTACAATTAAAAAATAAAATGACAAATAATATTTTATATACTAAATTCTTAAGCAACACTAATCCTAAACCATTGTATTAACTTGCGCATACAACTCTTCATTTCTTTGTTCTAACTCATCAACTCGATGCCGTAAGTTCATATTTTCAAGTCTTAATTCTTGAAGGTCATCCCTTGCTACTTGTAAATTATCATGGCTATTCTTTAATGTACCAGAACTTATTTTTGCTTGTTTTTCATATCTATCAACAATTTTATGAAGTTTTTCTATTTCTTCATCAAGCAGATTTTTCTCTTCATTTACTTTTCTATATAATGTTTTATATACATTAGTACTTGAGAAAAAATATAATAATAATATTCCAATAATACCTATTAATAAAAAATTTTCCAAAACTATCCTACAAATATAAATAAAGTAAGAATAATCTTACTTTATTTAGAATTTTATCTTTTTAAGTTAATTAATGTATTTAATAACTGATCTGATGTAGTAATCGACTTAGCATTTGCTTCAAATGCTCTTTGGAATACCATTAAATTTACTAAACTCTCAGATAAATCAGCTGTACTTAATTCAAGTGTTTTTGCCTCAACTTTTGCAGTTTTGTCATTATTTAAATTGAAAATTGGCTCACCAGAATCATTTGTTTTTGCCAACAAGTTATCACCTGATGGTAATAAACCTCTATTATTATTAAATAATGCAATAGCAACTTGACCAATTGCAAAATCTGCACCATCTTGTTTCATCATAATAAGTCCTGTATTATCTACAGAGAACTCACCAAATGCAGAATCTGAAATTCCAAGTGTATCAAGTCTTAACTGTAATGAACCTTTTGTTGCAGTTTGATCAACTTTATTAATTAGTTCAATAAACTCTGCACCAGCACCCTCTCTACCAGAGAAGTTATTATTTTTGTCAAGTGGAACTTGAACAACATTTGCAGCTGTTAAACTTGCAGAGTTTAATGCTAATCCAGCAAGACCATTAACAGTAGTTTGAGGAGTTGCCGTTTCATTTGTTGTTGTAAACTTTTTCATAGAACCAGTAAACTCAACATCATAATTTTCATCTAATGTTTGAAGAACTAAATTACCATTAACATTTTTTGCAACTATATGATCTGCAAGATTATTTAATACAGTTGTATTTCTAGTACCATTTGGATCATATGTTGTTTTTGTTTTATCATTAATCTGAGCAACAATATCATCAATTGAACTAACATCATTTAAATGAATATTTAAAGGTTGTGGAGGTGTTGCACCATCATTTGGAATTGGTATATTGGCCTTAAGTTCTTTATCATAAATTGTAATACCATAAGTAAAGTCTTCCGTAATAGATCCATCTGCTAATAATCCTAAATCAGTAGGTGTATAAACATCCCTTTGCTTACCAGTAACTAATTTAGATAAAGCATCTCTAGATGATTGTAGTGCTCCAAGACCTTGTCCTTCTTGTGCTTCAGTCTGCGTTAAGAAGTTACCTTGACTTGGTGTCCCTCCTCCTGATTGTGCTCCAACTTCTGATATTACAAACTGCTCACCTGGTATTAGTGATTTAATCTGTAAAATACCTTTTATCATTTGTGCTGGATCTACTGTATCTGGTGCAAATGTATCTGAATCTTCTAATACATCATTTAATCCACCTGCATTTTGCTCATTTGCTACATATGCAACTAATCCTGGTCTCTCAGATATCTTATCTGCCAAACCTTTATATGTTGCAATTCTACTTGCTAATAAATCATATGTTGCATTTTCTGCTGCTGTTGGTGCTGCTGGCAAGTTTGTAGCAGGATCATTTACCAATCCATACTCTGTTCTAAATGCAGCTGTTGTATTTGCAAACATATCTTCTTTAAATTGTTGATCTGCCGTTGTTACTATAAAGTTTTGTGAGATCTTGTCACCATCTATAAATACATATACTTGGTCACCCTCTTTTGATATTGCTGCACTTGCTTTACTTGTTGGGAAGTTAACATGAGATACTTGGGCAATTGATGTTGCTGATGATCCATCTGGCTCTTCTGATAATTTCTGTAGCCATTTTGCATAATCTTTAATTGCTGCTTCTATATCTGATACTTTTGCAGCTTTACTCTTCATCCCCGCACCATTAAAAATAGTTTCTGAATCACCCTTTGCTGTTTGAGTATAATCAGTTGCTTTTGCAGTAATTGTTTCTACATAGTTACTATGTTTAATGATTTTTGATGAAAGTAATTTTGTATAATCATTTGTAAATACATTGATATTTGGGTTAGTACTTGTTACATCTTTATCTTGATCGATTGATGTCATCATCCAACCTTGAACTTCGTTCCCTGCTGAATCTTGTAATGTACCGTTATCTCCCATTCTAAAGTTACCTGCTCTTGTATAGAAGTTTTCTGTTGTACCAGTTGACCTTGTATTTGCAACTGTAAAGAACCCTTCTCCACTTAGTGCCATATCATATGATACACCAGTAAGTTTTAGGTTACCTTGAGTATATAACTTTTCTGCATCTAAAATCTTTGAACCTTTACCAATTCTATCTTGATACATTTGGTCTGCAAATGAAATCCTAGATGACTTAAATCCGATTGTATTTACATTGGCAATGTTATTTGACTCATTGTCTAATGCTTGTTGTTGTGACGATAATCCTGAGATCCCTGTCCATAGTGCGCC
>Ga0070724_10000665_pt1 | contig 23111 bp, 22 predicted proteins | sample tdDd001_FD_67278 | JGI IMG/M metagenome (GOLD analysis project Ga0070724, IMG submission 67278) | Marine sediment microbial communities from the Atlantic coast under amendment with organic carbon and nitrate - tdDd00.1 | ecosystem: Environmental > Aquatic > Marine > Coastal > Sediment | place... | reverse complement strand
AGTATAGAGTTCATAATGAATCAGTTTCTTCCGTAAATGCAGCAAAACAAACTGAGAATAAGTTAAAAGTTATGAAAGAAGAGTTTGAAAAGAACTTTGGGGAGTATAAAGATTATTACTCAGGTATAATGCTTGGTGATAGTTATAAAATAACAACAAAAGAATTTATTGAGTTTTTGAAACAAGTAGAAAAATATAAAGAAAGAAGTTATAAACTTCTTTTAATAAAAAGGTTTTTAAGGCATAATATGAACTCTAAGTTTGATATTTTATCATTTATGAAGATGTTTGACTTATCTATGGTTTATTATATTTTTAAAGGTTAATTAAGAGAAATTATGATGATAAATAATAAAGTAACAGCTATTATTAAAGCATTTGAAAGGCCTCAGTCTTTAATAAATTTATATCATTCAATTAGGAAGTGCTATCCTGAATTAAAAATAATCATTGTAGATGATAGTAAAGATGATATGGATACGTCTATTTTTGATAACAATGTAGAATATATAAGAACAGAGTTTGATATAGGGCTTTCTGCAGGGCGTAATTTGGCGGTAAGTAAAGTAAAAACTCCTTATTTTGTTCTTTTAGATGATGATTTCTTATTCTCTGAAAAAACTAAGTTAGAAAAAATGTTGGAAGTTTTAGAAACAACGGACTTTAAGATTGTTTCTGGTGGCGTTTGCAATTATGGTACACAGTTTGTTGACTTTAAGGGCTTGCTTAGAATAAAAAATGGTGACCTTCAATTGTTAAATGGTAATTTTAAAAAGCATAAGTCTGGTTATAAGGTTTATGATTATGTATTGAATTTCTTTATGGCTAAAACTCAAACAGTTATTGAAAATAAATGGGATGATTCATTAAAGCTAGGTGAGCATGAGGATTATTTTTTTAGAATGAAGAAAAATAAAGTTTTAATCACAGATGTTTCAGATGATATTATTATTGAGCATCACCCAGAGAAAGCCTCAGGTGATAAAGAGTATAGAGCTTACCGGGATAGAGTTTTTGGTTATCAAAAGCAAGCAGCAGAAAAAAATGGATATAACTCTATAATTATAAGACCTCATGATTATAAAACTAGGTCTTTAAAGAAAGTTATTAAAAGAGTGTTACCAAAGAGTATAGTTGTTTTAGTTAAGAGGTTAAAAAATGCCAAAAATTAGTGTATTAATGCCAGTTTATAATTGTGAAAATTATTTAAAAGAAGCCGTAGATTCTATTTTAAATCAAACTTTTACAGATTTTGAGCTGTTATTAATTAATGATGGTTCAACAGATAAATCGGAAGATGTTATCTTGTCGTATGATGATTCACGAATTAGATATATTAAAAATGAAAAAAACTTAGGCTTAATTAAGACTTTAAATAAGGGCATTAAATTAGCGAATGGTGAATATATAGCCAGAATGGATGGCGATGATATTTCTGAAGCTAAAAGGTTTGCCAAACAAGTAGAAATTTTAGATAATTATCAAAATATTATAGCAGTTAGTACTCATTTAAAGGAATTTGGTGCATCAGATGTAGTTTTTAAGGGGGTTAATAATCCATTATCATTTATTGTTAGCTCTACCATGATTTGCCATGCTCCTGTAATGCTTAGGTCACAAGTTTTATTAGACAATAATGTTTTTTATAATATAGATTATCCTCATGCAGAAGATTATAAACTGTGGAATGATTTAAAGCATTTTGGTGAGTTTTATGTAATAGATGAGGTGTTATACTATTATCGTATACATTCAGAGTCCGTAAGTAGAAAGCATTCCGATATTCAGCAGGCTTCAAGGGCTAAAGTTAATTTAGAGGAGTATCAAAAACTTGTTAAAAGAGATCTTAAATATTATGAGATAGCTATTTTATCAGAGCAATACTATAAGGCTTCTGTTAATCAAATGGGTGAGTTTGTAAAAACAATTAAGTTTTTTGATTCAAAACTTTCTCTTGATAAAACCATAGTTAGACATCTTAGAGCTCAAATGAAAACGAAAAAAGATATTTTAACGTTGCTAAAATCTATTAGATCTTGGAATATTCTTCCATTAATTAAGTTTTTATTAAAAACATAACATTAAAAAGCAGGCTTAAAGCCTGCTTTTGATTTGATAATAGTAATACTAACTATTTCATCGATTTTACAAAGTTTTCAATGCCTGTTTCAATATCAGTACTTGGGTTGTACCCTAAAGCATTTCTGATTTTTGAAATGTCAGCATGGGTTAGTGGAACGTCACCAGGTTGTTCTGGTTGGCGATCAATAATTGCTTTTTTACCAATTTTATCTTCAATAACCTTTATTAGATCGCTTAAAGATACTGTTTCGTCTCCACCTAGGTTAAAGACTTCAAACTTTTCGTCGTCATAGCTTAAGCAGCGAGTGATGCCGTCTACAATATCATCAATGTATGTGTAGTTTCTTTGTGTTGATCCATCACCGTAAACCGGAATTGGTTTTCCTTGTTTGATCAGATTTGCAAATTTATTAATTGCTAAATCTGGACGCTGACGTGGTCCATAAACTGTAAAGAAACGAAGACAAATTGTCTGTATATCATAAAGGCTTGAATATGTACGACATATCACCTCGCCAGCAACTTTACTTGCAGCATATTGTGACTTGGTTTTAGTAATATCCATTTCTTCATGAAACGGACCTTTTTTTAGCGCACCATAAACAGAGCTTGATGATGCAAAAATAAACTTCTTGATATCGTTAAGTCTGGTAGCTTCAAGCAGATTTGTTGTTCCAGTTATATTTACATCCATATACAAACTTGGCTGTTCAAGAGACGGACGAACTCCAGCTCTTGCAGCTAAGTGAATTACGCAAGAAATATCATGATCATTAAAGATCTTAGATATTAAATCTTTATCTCTAATATCGCCTTCATAAATCTTGAAGTTTTCATGTTTGTTTAGAGATTCTACATTGTTTCTTTTAATTTTTGGGTCATAATAATCATTAAAGCTATCTATACCAATGATCTTATGGCTATCTACCAGTTTTTCAGCTAAAGAGGATCCAATAAATCCAGCTGCACCAGTTATTAAAATAGTTTTCATTTACATCTCCTAAAAAGTTATTTTTATTACAAAAATATGTTAATAAATTTCGTTAGTTATGTTATAGTATTTTTTATAAAGAAAGTAAAGATTAAATCAGTAAATGTGGTTGTAGAATAATGAAAAAAATATGTTTTGTGCAAAATAGTTTAGGATTTGGAGGGGTTGAAAGTGTAACGGTTAACCTTGCTAATTATTATGTTCAAAATGGCTACGATGTTACTATTTTATGCTTGAAGTCTAAGACCGAAATGTTAGAAAAGCTAGATTCTAAGTGTAATGTTATTTTTAGCTCTGCTGGTAAAATATATTTAAATATACCTTTTTTATGGAAGCATTTTTTTAAAAATAAATATGACGCTGTTATTTCATCTATTGATTTTATTAACGTGATGTCGGTCATTGCTTATAAGCTATCACTTTCTAAAGCTCCCCTTCTTTTAGTTAGTCATACCAAGCTATCTGCTTTTTATGCTTCAACTAAGTGGAAATATGCACGTTTTTCCATTAAGTTAGCAAGGTATGTTTATCCATTCGCGGATGTTATTGCCTCAGTTTCTCAAGCAAGTGCAAAAGATCTAAAACAGTTTTTAGAGTTAAAAAAAGATGTTGATGTTTTATATAATCCTGTTATTAAACAGCAAGATTTAAGTTATATTCCATTAAAAAAACCTCATTCTGCATTTGATTTAAATAAGAAAATTATAATTTCTTGCGGACGATTAGAAGAGGAAAAGAATCATCATTTATTTCTTAATTCACTAAAGGTATTAAAAGATAAAAAAGTAGATTTTCATGCTTTAATTTTAGGCGATGGATCTTTAAAACAAGAGGTTATCCAGCAAATTGATGATTTAGGGCTAGCTCTGGATGTAAGTTTAACGGGCTTTGTTAATAATGTTGTAGATTATTTGTACTATGCAGATATGCTAGCTCTTCATTCTAATTATGAAGGTTTACCAACTGTTTTAATTGAAGGTTTAGCGCAGGAATGTAATTTGATTTCTACAGACTGTACTGATGCAATTAGGGAAATTATTCCAAATCATAAAGTTGGTTTAATTGTTGAAAAAAATAATGCTGCGGAGTTGGCTAAGGCGCTTGAAGTATCTTTATTGAAAGATTCAAGTCAAGAAAAGTTAAAGCAACATGTATCTAAGTTTTTAGTAAAAGACTGTGCAGAAAAGTATTTAGAGGTATTAGGTTTATGCGAAAAATAGTAATTATTCAAGATCATTTAAACTACGGCGGAGTAGAAACTTGTAATATTAATTTAGCTAATAGATTGGTTGAATTGGGTCATCAAGTTGAGTTGACTACCATTTTAAACTCTCAACTACAAAAAAATAAATTAGATAGAAAAGTAAATTTAACAACATTAAATTCAATGTCTGTTTCTGGTTCATTATCTTCTCTTATCAAACTTTTTAGAAAAACGGATGCTGATATTGTAATATCAGGTAAGGAGTATGTTAATATTTTTGCAGTTTTAGCTCATAAGCTGTCACTTTCCAAAGTAAAACATTTGGCAGTTATTCATACTGATTTAGAAGACGAGTTTAAATATAAAACTGGTAAGAAAGACAAAATAGTTAAAGTTTTAAGTAGGTATGCTTATAGGTATGCAGATATTCTAGGATGTGTTTCAAAGCAAATTGCTGATAAAGTAAAAAAACATTATCGTTTATCTAGAAAAATTGAAACATTATATAATCCTGTTTCATTATCTCAAGATTATAATAGTTCTTTAAAACAAGTTAAAGAGCTACAAGCTGAAGGTAAAAAGGTTATTATTGCTTGTGGGCGTTTAACACTGGCCAAGAATCATAAGTTTTTATTAGATGAGTTTGCAGCTGCTTTAGCAAGAAATAATAATTTACACTTAATTATTTTAGGTGATGGAGAGTTAAGGTCTAATATTGAAACTCAAATTAAAAAGCTGGCTATTGCTAATAATGTAACATTACAAGGTGCAGTAGATAATCCTAAAGATTATTTTGCTACGGCAGATATATTTGTTCATACTTCATTATATGAAGGTTTTGGTATTGTGGTAGTGGAAGCTTTATCAACAGGAGCAAAAATTCTTACGACAAATATTCCAACAATGAAAGAATTGCTGGAGTGTGGTAAGTATGGAATTATTTCAGAAAAAAGCTTTTCGAAAGATATTCTAATAGCATTGGATTCGAGCTTTGATAAAAACGCGAATATTGAAAGAGCCAATGATTTTTCTATTGAAAATTCAACTCAGGCATATATTGACCTAATAGAAAGAGAGTGTAGTTAATGATAAAAAATCCAACAGTATGCATAATTACCTACAAAAGAGAAGATGGTTTAAATAAGCTCTTAACGGAGCTTAGTAAGCAAACTTTCAAAAACTTTAATATTATTATTACAGATAATGCTTCTGAGTCTGGTGTTGCAGAGGTAGTAAAGCAACATGCTGGTTTGAATATAGCCTTGTTTAAAGAAGATCGTCAAGGGATATCATATGCAAGAAATAACTGCATAGCTGAGTTCTTAAAAACAGATTCTGATGCTTTAGTTTGGATTGACGATGATGAATGGCCAGAGCATGAAAATTGGATACAAGAATTAATAATAGCTAAAGATCAAGCAGGTGCTGATATTGTCACTTCAGATGTAGTAACCGTTCCAGAAAATTCTAATCAAATATTTTTAGTTAATGCAATGCGTAGTTCCTTGGCTAAAGATAATCTAGCTAGTCTTTCAAAATTTTATACTAACAATACCTTGATATCCAGGGCTGTAATAGAGAAAATTGGGATGTTAGATTTGTTTTATAATCAAACAGGTTCAGGTGATCTAGATTATGCCTTAAGAGCTAAAAATGCTGGTTTTAAAACAGTATATGCAAAAAATGCTAAAGTATTAGAGTTACACCCTGAATCTAGAAGTAGTTTTAAATGGTTTGCCTTAAGAGGTTTAAGAGTAGGGCAAGGTGCAACGGCTGTTAGTTTAAAGCAAAAGGGTTCTTTAAAAACATTGGCGTTAACTCTTCCTTATTTTTGCTTTAGATTATTGCGTGCTTGTGTTACATTATTTAAGTCTATGATTTATTTAGATAAAGGTCTGTTTTGCTCTGCAATTTTAAGATTTGGATCTGCAGTTGGCACTTTATCAGGTTTATTTGGTTTTAATTATAAAGAATATAAGAAAAAATAAAAAGGTTAAACAATGAATAAAAAACCGTTGGTTTCGATTATTATGCCGGCATATAATGCTCAAAAATTTATTGCTGAAAGTATAGATTCTGTTTTAAAGCAATCTTATGAAAATTGGGAGTTGATTATTGCAGATAATAACTCAAAAGATAAAACAGTAGAGATTATTAAAAGCTATGCCAGTGATGATTCTAGAGTAAAATATGTTAAAGCTTTTGATAAGCAAGGGGCAGCATATGCTAGGAATTTAGCAATTGAAGTTGCTCGAGGAGATTATATTGCATTTTTAGATTCAGATGATTTATGGTTTGAAGATAAGCTAGAAAAGCATATTGCATTTATGCAAGAAAATGACCTTGTTTTAAGTTATACAAGTTATCAAGCATTTGGCGAAAGAGATCATGTTGTAAGAAACGCTGAGAAGGCATCGTATAAAGAAATTTTGAAGCATAATGTTATTGGTTGCTCAACAGCAGTTTATAACTTAAAGAAATTAAAACAGAAATACTATATGCCAATGATTAGAAATGGTCAAGACTGGTGCTTATGGTGTAATATTTTAAAAGATAGTAGGTCTGTAGCAATGCGTTTAGATGAAGTTTTAACGCTTTATCGTATAGATGAGAATTCTTTATCGGCAAATAAGCTAAAATGCGCGTATTATCACTATAAGGCACTTAGACATGAGTTGAAAGTAGGTTTATTAAAATCAATTTACTGCTTTATGTGTTATGCAGTAATTAATTTAAAAAAAGTTGCTAGCTTACAGTTATTCTTAAGAATGCTGGGGATTAGAAAAAACAAAAAAAAAGCTACAGTTTAGTAGCTCTTTTTTTATTTGTTAATAATTAGTCTTTAACTATATAGACTTCTAATGAACTCATCAATCTTTGTAGATTTTTGTTTGATTTCTTTAATTAAATCTTCTTCATTCTTCTCAATCAATGCGTATGACTTGAATTGAGGAAGATTGTCTAAAAAGCCTCTTAAATTAGGGTATGATTTTTGCTCAATTTTAATTAATAATGCATTATGAATGGCAAATGAGTCAATTACAAATGAATTTACAGGGTGATTAATTTTTTGCTCGTCTAGAGAGTCAGCTAAAAGTTCTTTTTCTTGTAAAACTTCAATTAGATAGTCCCAATTTTTATGGTGCTTATGTGAAATATCCCATAAATCCATTGCTGAACGAATGTCTGGGGTTAAGTTTTTAGATAAAGAGCTTAATAGGCATGGTAATCGAATAATGGCTACTCCAAGGCCTAAATAAACGCCGTCAGATTGGTTTGCAGGTGTTGAAGGGTTAAGATCAAGATCTTTGATTCCCGATTGCAGGAAGTCTTTAATTTGCTGTTTAAACTGTAAAATGTCAGTTTGTGATGGATCAAGATCTTTCGAAGAGTTTTTATTTAAAACTTTTTTTAGTCTTTGCTCCGCTCTATGTGTGTTTTCATATAAAGAAAATGTTAATTGATCACAGTTAGCTGGAATAGACATTGGGTTGTCAGCAAATCTAACAGCAGTAAGTAATGATCTTTTAGTTTTTTCATCTAAAGAATTAAAGCTAGGCATTGTAGAGAGAATGAAAGATGATAGTCCTCCATGAAATAGACAGCGCTTAGAATACTTTATTTTATCCTTTACCCAAAATTGCCATAAAGGAGCTGATTTTCTTTTTGCTTTGTAAACATAAATTAATCCTAGATATTTAGATAAGGCAGTAATGTGATGATAAGAATTAGTATTTTTAATTCTTTTTGAGTGGCGCCACATCGCCATTGAATGTTCATAAATACTTAATGACTTAGGATCGTAAATATCAAAAGGCATATTTTTATATCCAGAAAGGAATGCTATTAGCTCACTTTCAATAGGATGAATGTTACCATTGATTGGCTTTGCAATTAGGTCAGGTAAGAACTTTGTAAGCCTAATTGGATGCTTGAATACAAAGTTAGTTCCATACTCATCTCTAAACACTCCTTCGAATCCTGTAGCTTTTAAACCATTAAAAGTGATAAATTTACTACACATCCAAATGAAAACGAATCCGCCAACTGTAGATAAAAGCAACGTTAAAACACCGCTGATATAAATCTCTATATTTAGGCCTTTCTCCCCAAAACTGTAGGAGTATAGCACTTGGGCTAAAGTACCAAATATAACAAATAAGCTGATTAGTAAAACAAATCTAAATTGTGGAGTATACATTTTTTTATCTCTTTTATATTGTGTTTTTTACATTCTTGTTTTATTATAATAATATATTTTTGGGTAAAAAGTGAAATACTTTTTTAAAAATTTGTTCAAATTAAATATAATAACAAAGAGATTAAAGCATATGTTTAAGAAAATAGCAATAGGGACATGTACATCAATTTTATTGATAAATCAGGTAAGTGCAGTAACAGTTCCAGGTTCTGTTCCTCCTGTTCAAATGACAACTGCAAACTTGTACGCTGACGATACAAGAGGTATCGCAGTGCCTGAACACGAGCAATTAAGAATGCAAAATTCTAGCGAATTGTTAGCACAAGCAACAACTCGTACAGAAGGTGTTACTTTTTCTGATGCTAATGGTAATTCTATTAGACCAGATAAAAACACTCAACAAGATTCAGAGATTTCAGATCAGTTAGAAAAAATTGCTAACGACCCTGGTTTCTTAAGCGCACAAAATCAGCCAATGGCAGGTACTGCGCCAATGCTGCCAAATCAAGGTTTTGTTCCTACAATGCCGATGGGGCAGACAGCTCAAGGATCACTTGCTTATCCGTCAGTAGCGCCAGTTCCAGCTCAAGCGATGACTCCTGTAGCAAATACAGCAACATTTAATCAGGTTAACACTGGTTTTAAAACGGTTCCAACTCAAACAGGTAATTTTGTACAAGGTACAACAATGGCTGATGATGGCGGTGTAGAGATTGCTGTAGGTAGAGTACAAACTCAAAAATTAGATCTTAAAAACTCACTGGTTAAGTTAAGAGAAGATAGAGTTTCTATTAGAAGAGTAGTAAGAAGAATGCTAGACCAAATAGGTGGAGGTTCATGGAATATCGTATGGAGCCTATCTGAAGAAAATGCAAACTTACCAGATATGGAAATTTCTATTTATACTCAAGAGCCATTCATGAATGTTTTAAATGCTCTACTAGCTAGATTGCAAACTCGTTCAGGTCAATCTTTAAGAGTTGTTAAATATGATAATGCTCAAAAACTAGTTATTACAGATCAGCAAGGTTCAATTACTAAGCATTCAAAAGCTGCAGGTGTGAACGTTGAAGGTAAAGTAGCAGTAACAGAGCAGGTTCTAAAAGAAGCTAAGGTAGTTCTTCATTATGATGAAATTCCATTAGTAGATGCTTTAGAAAACTTAGTAAATCAGGCAAGTGGTGGACAGTGGAGATTAAGAGTGTATGCAGGTATGGATCAAGTTCTAAAGCCAGCTCACATTGAAGAACCATTTAATATCGCGATGGAAAGAGTTCTAAGTTTATTTAATTTAAAATATGAAATTTTCCCTGGTGGTAAATTAGTAGTTGTAACAAGTGCAAGTTCTGCAGGTTATACAAATATGCAACATTAGTATATTTAAAATAAAGCTATCCCGAATTACTTTATTGATAAAACCTTAGAAATTCTATATTGTATTAACTAGGTAACAAGAATATCCCGACTTAGGAGTTATATTTATGAACAAGAAATATTTTCTTACATTAGCAGTATTAGTACTATCAGCATGTTCTGATAATGCTACTTTTACAGAAAAAGAAAGCCCAAACAGAGCCTTTAAAGACTATGAAGGCCATGAAAAGAGCGTTATAGGCGTTGGTAAGACTATCTCATCAAGAAAGTCAGAGGCTAATTCTACAATCTCATTTAAAAATAAATACTCATTAGAGAGAGTTATTACTAAATTTGCAAATAGATATAGTCTGTCAGTTGAGTGGGATGAAGATGTTAATAGATTCCAAGAAAAAAGATTAACAGCAAATAGACAGACATTTAATGAGGCTAGATCTTATATTGAAGACGTGTTTGAAGTTTCTATTGTTAGAAAAAGAGAAAGAGCTATTCAAATTATGGTTCCTTCTACTGTTAAAAAACTAGAATCATTTAATCCAGGACCTAATGTTAGATTATCTGAGGCTGTAAATGGTCTTGCTGGACTTTGCGGTCTTAACTTGGTTATTGCAGATTATAAAAAAGTTTTAGCTACAGAGAAAATTACAACAAACTTAACAGATATTAGTTGTAATCAAGCTTTTGAAGCAATTTTAGATCCGTTTGGTCTAAGTTTAAAACAAAGAGGTGGTCATTATACTATTGCAGGCCTGCCTTATAAAGAGTGGACTTTAAACTTGCATGAGCAAAAACGTGAAGAAACACAAGAAGTAAGATACGCATCTGAATTTTCAGGTGGTGGAGATGACTCTGAAGGTGGCTCAAACGTTTCAGGTGGATCTGCATCAACAAAATCTTCATATTCTAGAGACTTATGGGACTCACTTGAAAAAGACTTAAAAGAATTATTAACTCAATCATGTAAGTCTTCAAAAGGTATGGGTTATAATACAACTGAAGAAGTGCAGGAAGTAGGCGCAAATCCTCTTGATGGAGAAGGCGGTACAACAACTGTTAAATCAAGTGATGCTCCAAGTGATAGTAACGATTGCGGTTATGTAAGAGTTAACCCAAATGTTGGCGTTGTTCAAATGCAAGCTCCAAGAAGAATTATTGAAAAAGCAAACGATTTAATTTCTAGATTAGAGGAAATTGCATCAAGAAGACTTCTTGTTGAGGCTAGAATTTTAGCGGTTTCTAAAGAAAGAGCTTTTAATAGAGGTTCAGACTTAAATATTTCAGGTAACATTGGTTCAACAGACTTTTCTCTAGGTTTCCAGCCTGAGACAGCTCTAAAAAGTGGATCTTCAGTTGCAGGTACTTTAAATGAATTACTAACAGGTTCAGAAGGTGCGATTACAGGTGGTGGTATTGGTTTTAAAGCCGGTGACTTAGACGCTGTAGTCCGTTATGTTCAAACATTTGGTACAACATATCAATTAATGAAGCCTACTTTAGAGGTTATGGATAGACAAAGATCTACATTAATTGATGGTAGAAATGAAAGATACTTCATTAGAACAGCTTCAGTTGATAACTCAGGTGATACTCCGATTGTTACAACAGAGGCAGAAGAAAAAATTCAGTTTATCGGTATTCAGTTCTCAGTATCAGCACAAGTTGCTGAAGATGAGGGCGAGCTTCATACTGTAGCGCTACAAATACCAATCACAGAAATCTCTAGCTTTGTAACACTTGAAAACCAAGCTGGTAAAGATACGGTTATGGTTGATAAGATTCCAATCGCTACAACGAGGGTTATTGATCAAAAAGTAAGAGTTAGAGACGGTGAGATTAAAGTAATTGGTGGTTTAACTAAAACTATCGCAGTTGATAGAGAAACAGGGGTTCCTTTATTACAAGATGTTCCAGTTGCCGGCAAAGCATTTTCAGAAGAAAGTGTGACATACGAAGACGTTGAGTTTGTAGTTCTTCTACAAGTTAAGCGATTAGACTAAAAACAAAACTTATAATATAAGAGGGTTAAATAAAAATGAGAAAAATAAGATCAAATAAATTGTCAGGTTTTACTTTAGACCAAACAATTCTAGTTGTTGCGGTTATTGCGGTTCTTGCTACAATTATTATTTCATCTGTAGCTTGGAACGTTCTAAGTAAAGCAAATGCAACAAAAATTAACGCACATTTACAGCAAGTTACAGATGCTATTGGTAACTTCTACCAAGATGGTGACGGTGTTAACTTAAACGTATGGCCACAAGATGCTGAAGATATCGGTAGATACTTAGCAGGTTATAACGTATCAGGTAACAACTTAATTACTCCATTTGGTACATCAAGTGCTACATCTGTTCTAGCTCTACAAGGTGGTACAAATACAGATAACTCTGATCACCAAGGTTTCCGACTATCAACAGCAGGTACAGCAGCAACAGCTTGTCCAGCAAGTGGTGGTTTAGATTGCTACATTACTGTTACAATTACAAACCTACAAGCTCAAGAAGTTATCCAAGCTAACGAATCAATAGATGGTCCAAGTGAAACTACTCCGAACCAACAAGGTAGATTACGTTGGACAAACGGCTCAGGTACACAGCGTATTACAGCAACATACTTTGCAGTTAGAAAATTCTAACTTAAAAGCTTAATTAAATAAAAAGGAATACTTAGGTGTTTGACGATAAAAAAGACCTAGACATGAATAAAGAAGGTAAGTTTGAAGAGATTTCTTCAGGCTCATCTTCTTTTAATGATTCTAATCAGCAGTTTGAAATTAGTAAAACTGGTGATGATGATTTTTCTATTGATGATATTGATACATTCGAATATGAAAATCATGATGATGCAATTACATTAAAAGACGATTTACTTCCTGAAGCTGAAGATTTACATGAAAAAGATATTTTTGTTGAAACTTTAGAGAAAAAAGAAGAGGCAGATCGAGGTCCGGCAACGGATAATCAATTATTTAACGATGTTTTAAGAATTCTTAAAACAAGTGACGATTTAGGAGTTGAGTCTTTAACAAGAACTAGAATTTTAGAACTTGAAGATGCACATATGATTCCTCCTTTAGTTTTAAAACAGCTACAAAGCGAACATTTATTATCACCTCGTCAAATTGGTAGAGCAGTTGCTAGAAGTATGGGTAGAATGGAAATTATTAACTTCCAAGATATACCAGCGGCAGCTATGGACTTGAAAAAAGAGCTTGATGCTCGTTCACAAACAACTATGCGTGAACTTAGAATTCTACCGATTAGAAGAAAAGTTATGGACGATGGTGGCTATCAATTACACATTGCTTATGATTCAGCAATGAGAAATGTAATTACAGAAGCGAAATTAAAAGAACAATTACCAAATTATAGACTATCATGGCATTATGCTACTCGTGAAGTTTGTGGTCAGTTCTGGGTTGCAGACTCAGAAGGTGCAAAAGGTAGTGTTGATTCAGCATTAGAAGCTGAAGATCTATTAGATAGAATTATTTCTGATGCCATTGATGCTGGTTCATCAGATATTCATATTGACCCATCAATTAAAGGTGAGTCAATTGCAACAATTAAATATAGAATTGACGGTTTTGTTAAATCTAAAGAAACGATTAATATTGAGCAGTTAGAGCGTTTAAGAGTTAGAATTGAGAACATTGCTAGAATGCCTAGTGTTAACTTATCTCACCCTAACAAAGGTGCTTTTACAAGAGAAGGGTTTGACTGGAGGGTTCAGATTCAGCCTCACGCAGGTCGTACAGGGCCAGTTCCTAGAATTGTTATTCGTCGATTACAGCCAGATACAAAACCATTAGAAGATTTAGGTTACCCAGGATACTTTGTTAAGAAAATTAAATCTGCAGCTTATGCTCCAAACGGTGTAATTTTATGGACAGGCCCAACAGGTTCTGGTAAAACAGAATCAATTCACTCAGCTGTAGTTTCAGTAGATCCAATGGGTAGAGGGTTAAGCGTTCACACAATTGAAGATCCACCTGAAAAAAGAATTGAAGGCTATGCTGTTCAAATGGAGATTTCAGAAACAGACCCTGCTAGAACTGGTCTTGAATTATTGAAATCATCACTTCGTGCAGACCCTGATGTTGTTATTGTTGGTGAGGTTCGTGATGAAATTATGGCTCACTTAGTATTTGATGCTGCCAACACAGGTCACTTAGTATTTTCAACACTTCACACCAACAACTCTGTTGATGGTTTAATAAGACTTGAAGAACTTGGTATTCAAGGGTTCTTAATGTCATATATTAGAGGTATGGTTGCACAAAGGCTTGCTCGTAGATTATGTAATCACTGTAAGGTACAGGTAGGTAAACCAACTAAACGTGAACAAAAAATTATAGATGTTTATAAAGAGTTTGATTTAGATACTAGCACTGCTAATATTTATAAAGCTCATGAGAATGGCTGTCCTAACTGTAACCATTCTGGTTATTCAGGACGTATTGCTTTGGCTGAAATTTTAGTTCCAGATGCTGCAGTTGTTCAAGCAATTAGTGAAAAAAGATATTATGATTTAGAAAAATTAGCTATACAAGCAGGCTGGAAACCAATGGGTTATATGGGTTGTGAACATATGTTAAGCGGAATCACAGATGCAGACGAGCTACAAAGGGTTGTTCTAGAGCTATCAAGTATTGATTTAGACGAATAAAATAAAAAATAAAGAAAAAGGTTTTTAGTATATGGGAATTGAAATCGGTAAAGCTCGCTTTGACTTTCAGGATAAAGTTGACTTTTTAAGAACATTAGCATCATGGTTAGTTTCAGGTGGTGGATCTATGTCTATTGCCGATTGTATTAAAAACACTTGTGAATCATTTTCTTTTGATGAGTTTAAAACTTTAGCTCCAAAGATGAATAAAATTGTTGAAGATTACAGATCTGGTCAGATTAGGTTTGCAGAATCTTTAAGAAATGCAAATATAGGATTTACTCGTCAAGAGATAATCGTATTATTAACAGCAGAAGAATCAAATCAGTTACGTGAGGCGGTTCAGTCAATGGTTGATGCTATGAAGATGCAACAAGAGGCTAAAAAACAGCTAACAGGTAGTTTAAGAGGTCCTCTAATTAGTGGTGTTATGCTTATTATGATGACTCTAGGTGTTGCTTATTTTATGTTGCCAATTGTTTTAGGACCAACGATTGAGAAAGACCCTACTGTTTTAAGTAAGTTTCCAACAATGATTACATATTTTTGGTATTTCTCTGAGTGGTTAAATAAAAACCCAATGGCACCTGTTATTTTATTCTCGTTCCCTTTTGTGTACTTTGTTTTATACGTTACAGGTCCTGCGAAAAAGCCTACTGAAACATGTTTTATGTGGTGGACAGCTACTCGTAGAATTATTATTGCTTATAATGGATTATTATTAGTTTATTTTATGCCAGCTCTTGTAAGATCAGGCATGCCGTTGTATAATGTTTTAAAGGCATTATCTGATATGATTAATAACACAGAGATTAGGAAGGGCTTAATGATTGCAGCTCAAGATAATGAAGCTGGTATACCATTATCAGAATGTGTTTCAAAGCTACCGTTAAGAATTTCATTTAAAAACGCTATTTCAGCAGGTGAAAAAACTGGTGCGGTTGCAGAAAGAATTGAAGATCTAAAAACACCATACACTGCAGAATATGAAAGACTTGTTATTCGCTTTGTTGGTACAATTAAGTTTTTAGTTATGGCTATTTTACTACCTATGTTCATTATGAGTATGTATACTAGTTTAGTAGCGCCGATCTTTGCATTATTGGAGTTTTAAATATGAGTATTTGCATTTTTTCAAAAAGAGGAATTTTATACGATAGGGCTAAATCAGGCGCTGTGCTGGCTATTGCTGTGCCATCAAATGATCAAAAAAGACAATATGCAGATATTGCTAACCCATCAGTTCGTGTTATTAAAGAAAGATACGGCATCCTAGAAGGAGAGATTTTATATAGAACTGAAGCTGGTGTTGTAAATGTTTATGGACAGTTACCTAAAGAACTTTATGAGTTAAGAAGTGAAGTAAAGGTTTTTCTTCCTGAGGATTTAGTTCCATTAGATGTTAATGTTTTATATTATGCTATTGGTAGCAATTTAATTGTACATAGTGTAAGAAGCTTTGATACAGATGGTTCATCAAACTGGAGCTCAATTTATATTGAGTTAGAAATGAAGGGAGCAGGTATTTTAAATGTTATTGAAAACCTTATTTCTGAAAGAGTAGTTTCAAGTAATGATGAAAAGATTTTAGTTGGTTATACAGGCTTAGAATATAATGTAAAAGAAGAGCTTTATCAACGATTAAACCAATTTGGTGTAGTAATTGAACCATTAGAAAAACTAACAGGACATAAAAGTAAAACACCAGTATATATTCATAAAGATAACAGTATTTTGATGATGATTTTTATCATTGTAGCAAGTATTTTATTTGTGCTATCTTTATCTTATTACTTATCTGGAGAAAGAAGCTTAACAAAAAGTGATGATAAAATTGTTCAATTAAGGCAAGAATTTAAAGAGTCTCTTTCAAAGCGTCGTTTGAAAAAAGTAGCAAACCCACAAGATGTTAAAAATTCTATTGAAAAAACATTTAAAGCGAGGCCTTCTGCAATTATCCATGCTGCGTCTGAAGTGGCTGCATTATTTGGTGTTTTAGAGAATATTACTTTAGAAAAGAAACGTTCAAATAGAACTAATAGATCAATGGAAAATAACCCACATGATAATATTATTTATGTAATAGCAAGTGTTAAGGCATCATCAAACAGTTTATTAATCGACCAAGAAAGACTAGCTAAATCAGTTTATGAAACAAGAAGATGGATTAAATCTATCGAACGTTCAAGTAAATCAAATGAAGGTAACCTTGTTTTAAAAATTGGTGTTTATGTTGGCGGTAATGGAGAATTCTAATGACAGAAAATAAAAGTATTTCAAGAACAGCAGCAAGACGATTTACATTAGTAATAGTACTATTATTATTACTAATAACATCATATATTTACTCACTAGGTAATGATGTAAGAGTTGAAATTGATATTAGAAAGCAAACAGCTGATAGATTGCGTCAAGAAATTGATACAGGTAACGTATTCTCTGCAGCTAGGGCTGACCTAGATAACTTAACTTTAGATGAAAATAACTCAACAACACTAGCTATTTTACGTCACTTGGACTTACAAGAATCAAAACTTGACTATAGAACAAAGTCAAAAGTGGTTAAGAATATTAACGGAACAACTATTATTGTTCGTAGATTTATTTTATCTGGAGAATCAACATATCAAGAAGTATTATCTCAACTTGATTGGATTCAGACATCTAAAAAGGCAGTTTTAACAAAGGCTAAGCTAAGAACAGGTCTTGGTTATGGTAACTCAGTATATGTAGAAATTGAAGGAATGTTATATGGTTTGGACAAGAGCTAAAAGCTTACTTTTTATAACTTTATTTACCCTTGCTGCAAACATCAGCTTTGCACAAGAATCGTTATGGAAAACGTTTAATGAATTTTCAGGGCAAGAAGTTCCATCGTATAATGGTGGCTTATCGCCTTTTCCCCAAAAGCAAAAGAAAATTGAAGAGCTAGAGTTTGAACAAGCAGAACCGGTTTCTGAAATTGAAATTATTGAAGCAGATGTTAATTTAACAGAGCAAGAGAAAAGATTAATGCTAACAACATCTATTTTAGCTGAAATTAAAGCATTTTTAGAAGAAGAAGCTGTATTTGTACCAAATTTAGATTCTATTATTGTTGAGGCAACTGCAAAAGCCAATGGTGCATATAAAGCTTTAATTAAAAAAAGATGGGTGTCAGTTGGTCAAGTATTAGAAGTTCCAGTTGATGAAGCACGTGATGCTTTAGACCTATTAAATAGACTACGTGAGGTTGATGAGCAACTTGCTGAAACTGTTGAAAATGCAGTGTTAAGCCGTACTACAGGCGGTGGAACAGAGTCAATAAAAGTTGTTAAAATTACAGATGATAGAGTAATCTTTGAAGGCACGGATAATCAAGAGTATGTAGTGAACTTTATTAAAGCTCCATTCTAAAAGAATATAAGAGGAGACTTTATATATGCAACCAGTATTTTTTATATCACTATTTTCACTAATATTTTTAATGTTCTCAAGTATGACTGCAGGGCTTAGTAAAAATATTATGCAAGCTAATATTGAAAGAACTAGAGAAACAAAAGCTATGTTTGCTCAAGTAGAGATAGCTCTTAATAAAATAGCCTTTAAATCAAAAGATAGTTCAAGTAAGCCAATTGTAGATCTTACAGCTGAATTTTCAGGTAAGAAAATTACAGATTTAACAGGTTCGTTCTTATCTGGACATACAAGTTACACACCGTCTCAGTTGTCAGTTGATCAATGGAATCAAAAAATATATATGTTTTATTCTGTTGAGAATGTAGCTTTATGGGGATCAAGTGGCGGGCAAAAAGCAGAAGCACCGGTTACTACACTAATGCTGATTTCAGCAGGCCCTAATAGACGCTATGATACTTTAGTAAATTCAAGCATAGCAATACCAACAAAAGACGATGATTTAGAAAATGATAAAATTAAAACGATTGATTTAACCGATTATTCTGTAGTTGGTGATGATATTGTAATTAGGTTTAATAACTATGAGGCAATGTTAGATATTTGGCAAAGGGCTGAAGATCTTGATAATATTGTTAAAAATGTATCATTAGATTATTATAGATCACGCTTAGATGCATTTTCTCCTTTAATTCAACTTTCTCAAAGAGATGTTACTTCAGGTTTATTAGGTGGAGATGTTTTCGATAACTTAGATTCTAATGTTGAATATGACCCATTTAAAAACTTAGGTAATGATGATGATAAGTCATTAACAAATGAATGGAATGATTCCTCAAATCCGATTCATGATATATTAGTTGATCCTGATCATGGTTTTAGAAAAACGCCTAAAGAGTATGACCGAGAGTTTAGGCTGGCAGATTATAGACGTGATATTGATGGAAATATCATAGATGACGAAGATAATGAAAATCAGCAATTAGAATTTTTAGCAACTTATGGCTCTGTAGATTTTCAATACCCGTCATTTGATGCTTTAGAGTATGATGCTTCTGGCGGAGTTTCAAGTGATCAAGGGTTTGAAAATATTGGTGTAACAAACGTCTCATCAATGGATCCATTTGCTGGTATTGATGGAGGTATCGAACATGGTTATGACTATAATGAGCCAGAAAAAGCTTATATTGTTAGAAAGTCTGATACTGGCGACAATAAAAAGTGGAAAATTATTAAAAATGTTGAAATAGACGGATTAGGAGCGTTGTAGTATGAAGAAATTATCAGGTTTTACATTAGTTGAGGTTATTGTTGTTGTTGCAGTTTTAGCAGTTGTTTTAACAATTGCAACACCAGATCTTAACCGTTTATTTGCTAAGCAAGATGAAATGACAGAATCATTAAGGTTAAAGAAGATTTATGCAGCTTTAGAGATTTATTCAAAGCAAAAAAATACATTGCCTGCTGAAGCGACATGGGTTGATGATCTGGTACAATATTCTGAGTTATCAAGAAGCCAAATTGAAAATGATGTATGGGGAAATCCTAGAGATTATAAACTATCAAAAGGCACAATGGAGTTTTTAGAGACAGATTATGAAGTTAATTATGCAGTAGTACATTCAGCAGGTTACGATGGAAGCTTTAATAGTAAGTCTACCCCTGCAAATAAAAATGATTTTATTAACTTTGATCCTTCAAAGGATTCTTCTGGAAATAGAATTGATAACCAAGCAATTAAATATACAGACCAGTCTGAAAAAATTGAACTTTTAGAAATTACTTTAGATAGAATGGAAAAGCTATCAATTGCTTTAGCAAAATATGCTCGAGTTAAGCAAATTAATGGTATTAAATTAACGCCTTCTACTTCAGATAAGTATATTTATTTCCCTAAAGATGGTAGCGGTAATAAAGGTGTTTATTTTGATACTGATATCGATAAAGAAGATGGTTCAGGAAAGGTAGATTCAAAAGATGCAGTTGAAGTATTAGGTGGTAATGCAAATGAGGCAACTGAATTAGCTAAAATATTAGGTCTGCCTGAATATTATGGAGAAAATGCATTAACCGGTAATCCATTATGGTATATTTCAAACCCAAGTGATAATGCAGGTAGCATTTGCGTTGGTGAGGAAGAAGAGGCTCCTTATAATCCACCTGTAATTATGATCTATGAGGCAGATCCTGATAATGGACCTTGTTAGAAAAGGAGGACTAAGAATGAATAAAATATCTTCAGATAATAAAAAACTGTCTGGCTTTTCTTTAGTAGAAGTTATTATGGTTGTTGCCTGTGTAGCTGTTATTGCTAGTTTATCATTTGGTGATATGAACCGTATGTTTGTAAAACAAATTGAAGAAAATGAAGCTCTAGATTTACAAAATATTAAAAAAGCTATTGAAGTTTATGCAAAACGAGAAGGCAAACTTCCTTTAGATGAAACAGAGTGTGATACAGAAGATAAATCAACGCCAGGTCAGTGGCATATGGAATTAGCAAAATATTCTCAACTGACTCCAAATAGAATCTGTTTTGACCAGTTTGGTAACAAAAGAGAGTATCAAGCAACTTCTGCAAAGCAGCCTTTTAGAAATGGAGAGTATGAGTATAATGTTTATTATGCAACTGTGCTTTCTAAGGGGAATAACCATAGAGTAGCAGAAACTGACAGGTGGTCTGGTCTTACAGGGTCGAATGGCTTTAATAACTTTGAAGCTCAAGGTGATGATTTTATGATGAAGTATAGTGATAATGACTATAAAGTTAGCCTTTATGAAGAAACTTTAAGTAGAATTAGTACTTTAGAAAAATATTTAGAGCGTTACGCTCGTTCAAAAAGAGCTGTTGCTCGATCTGTAGATGAGCCAGAATTTGATAATTTAATTTTCTATCCTAAAGATGGTAGTAGAGGTACTGATGTTGCAAGATACTTTACAAGATCAGATGATGCTGGAAACCCAATCGGTGTAAAAACACTAGGCGATAATTTTAAAGCTACAGAGCTAGCTAAGGTTTTAGGTGTACCTGAATATATGGGAAGGAATGCGATAACAGGTGGTTCGTTATGGTATATATCAAACCCTGGGTCTGATAGATTAAATCCATGTGATTCATCAAAAACAACACCACCATATTATCCACCTGTTATCTTAATGACAAATGGTGATAAAATACCAACAGGCTGCTAATTTATGAAAAATTTAAGTATTTATGTGCATTGGCCTTGGTGTAAGTCTAAATGCCCTTATTGTGATTTTAACTCTCATTCGTTTAAAACGTATGATGAAGATGAATATATATCTTGCGTTTTACGCGAGCTTGATAATGTATGCTCTAATTTAAGCACAGAGCAAAAACAGCAAAAAGTTTGTTCAATTTATTTTGGAGGTGGAACTCCAAGCTTAATGCAGGCAAAGTCTATTGGCTTAGTTGTTGATAAAATAAAATCATTATTTGATTTAACAGGTGATGTTGAGATTTCTACAGAGTGTAATCCAACCTCGGCAGAGGCTCAAAAAATGCAAGAATTTGCATCCTTTGGAGTTAATAGGGTATCAATAGGGGTGCAAAGCCTAAGAAATGATCTGTTGAAGTTTTTAGGGCGGGAACATGATGCATCTGAGGCAATGCAGGCTATTAAATATGCTTTTAGTGCTGTAAAAAATGTTAATTTTGATCTTATTTATGGTTTGCCAAATCAAAAACTTGAAGATTGGCAGGCTGATTTAGAGTACGCCTTAAAAGTTGGAACTCCTCATATTAGTTGTTATCAATTAACTATTGAAAAAAATACCGCATTTTATAATTTATATAAAAATAATAAATTGATTATGCCGAATGTTGATACTCAAGCAGAGTTTTTTAATTATACTAGAAAATTCTTAATGGATCATGGTTATGAAAATTATGAGGTTTCAAACTTTGCAAAAGATGGCTTTGAATGTAAGCATAATGTAAATATTTGGCAATACAATAGCTATATCGGCGTTGGCGCTGGATCTCATGGTAGGTATATTAATGCCCATGGCGATTATTTAGCTACTCAAAACATTAAATCACCAAGTCAATATGTAAAAGCAATTCAAGAAAAAGGTTTGGCTTATTCTAAAACTGAAATTTTAGGCAATGACGAGATTTCATTTGAGATGTTATTGTTAGGTTTAAGATTGAAACAAGGTGTTAATTTAAAAGAGTTAGAAGAAATTACAGGGCAAAAGCCAGCTAGCTTTATGAATCAAGAAAAACTAGAGCTATTTTTAAAAGAAGGACTTCTTGAACAAGAGGCTGATAATCTAAAACTAACAGAAAAATCCTACCACTTGTTAAATCAAATTATTGAAGAATTACTAGTATAGTTAATAAAATATGGGAGTGTGAATATGAGTATGAAAAATATAGAAGGTCATATTAAGGGTTTAAAAGGCTCTATCGGTAGTTATCCATTTGGACCCGATGTATTAGTTTTTAAAGTTATGAATAAAATGTTTGCCTTAATTTCTAAAAAAAACGAAAAGGATATAGTTACATTAAAGGCAAGCCCTGCTAATGTTGAGTTTTTAACTTGTAAGTATGATAGTATTACTCCTGGTTATCATATGAATAAAGATCACTGGATTACAATTTATCTTTCAGGGGATATTTCTGAACAAGAAGTTTTAAAATTAGCCGATGATTCTTATGATTTAATTGTTAGTAAACTAACTAAAGTGCAAAAGGCAGAATTAGCCGCTTTATAATTAAAAAAAGGAGATGAATGATGCAACATAATGTATTAGGCCAGTGTTTATGTAAGTCTGTAGAGTATACTATTGAAAATTTATCTGATAATTTAAATGCTTGTCATTGTCGAGCATGTCAAAAATGGGTTGGTGGACCATTAATGGCTTTAGAAGGAACAGGTGAACTGAAGTTTAAAAAGGGTAAAGAACTTGTAACGGAGTATCACTCATCAGAATGGGGATCTCGTTCATTTTGTTCAAAGTGCGGTTCAAGCTTATATTATACATCTAAGCATGATGGCAAATATTATATGGAAATTGGCTCTTTTGAAAATTTAGATGATGATAAAATTCATTTTACTCAGCAAATTTTTATTGATAAAAAGCCAAAATTTTATGAATTTGCCAATAAAACTAAAGAATATACCGAACAGCAAGTTTTTGATATCGTAGCAGGAAAAAGTAAATAATAA
>Ga0070724_10000662_pt1 | contig 23142 bp, 20 predicted proteins | sample tdDd001_FD_67278 | JGI IMG/M metagenome (GOLD analysis project Ga0070724, IMG submission 67278) | Marine sediment microbial communities from the Atlantic coast under amendment with organic carbon and nitrate - tdDd00.1 | ecosystem: Environmental > Aquatic > Marine > Coastal > Sediment | place... | reverse complement strand
TCATCAAAGAACTTGATCATGCCGTCTATGTGATTATCTGTAATATCCATACCAGCCACTCCATCTAACCATATAAAATTAGTCACGCCGTAATACTTTGTTAGATATGCTTCAATTTCTTTGAGTGTGAAATCTGCAGTTCTGTTGTCATTGTTAACACAACTGAGTGTAGATATACAAGTTCCATTGCCGTCTAGTTCAAGGGCGCCACCTTCCATAACCATCGGAATATCAACTTTTGGAATACCTGTTGCTTCGCTTATTTTTGCCGGAATAAGCGTATCTTTTTTATATGGCGTTTTGTTACCCCATCCGTCGAACTCCCAGTTTTCGATGAGCAGATTGCCTTCTTTGTCATAAACAAAAATAGGTCCATTATCTCTAGCCCAGACATCATCGGTTGGAAAAACATAAAAATCAACTTTACTCATATCAATATTTTCGTGCGCCAGTACCTTTTGAACACGTTGTTTTTCAGTTTCATCGTAAACGATAAGGTGTACATTTTCGCCCTTCACAAGGCCTCTTGTCATTTCAATCCAAATGGATTCGTAAGCATCAATGGTATTAATGTATGTTTTATCATGAGGCCATTGTAACCAAGTGCCTTCATGTTCGAGGCCTTCGTGTGGGAAGTAGTATTGTGGTTCCTCGTTCAGTGTCATAGTACTTTTTGTATCATTTACAGCTGCAGAAACACATCCTGTAAAAACCAACATTACTATAATGATTAAACTTATTAGTGCTGAATTTCTGTGTATCATAGTATTCTCCTTTCAACTCATGTCAGATTCATTTTAGCTATGTGTTTAACATAGCGGATATTATGAATAATGAAAATCTGTCTTTCGTAATGCCATGCGTTTTTGGAGTGATAAATAAGTAATAAAAACGCCCTATCACTAAAGTGATAGGACGTAACCTCTTGCAAATGCTATGTTGTAAAAATCAATTGCGTATGATCTTATTGATGATTTGATTCCTGTTTGAGACATCCGTTTTCTTAAATATATTGTAGATGTGCGTTTTAACGGTTCCTTCTGTAATGTGAAGTTGATCGCCAATTTCCTTATTTGAACAACCATCTATAACCAGTTTGAGAATTTCCTTTTGACGTGCGGTTAGGGCGTACTCTGCACAAAAATGATCTAGGTTATCTTCAATGCTCGTTTTGTTAAAAACGCTTTCAAAACTACGAGCAAAGTACTTTATTCCCAAGATACAAATTAAAAGCTTTAAAATATCCATAGAAATAAATCGGTATTCTAAACCGATGAGGTTCAAGATGGAATTTTGGAAAGCTGGTAAATAGTATATGCAGCTTTCAATAATGCCAAATACATTTAATGCAATAATAGAAAATATGAGCATGTTGTATTTTTTGATGTGTTTATATACTTTGAAAGACAGGTACAAAAGTGTTGAAAAAAGGGCGATGTATATTATGCCTTCAGAAAAATCGTATGGTGATGTTAAGCTGATAATGGACAACAGAACGACGATACCAATCCAAACGTACTTTTCTCTTATTGTAATTTTGTCATCAAATCGCTCTGAAATAATAAATCGAGCGGTTAATACAATCCCCAAATAAATTAAATCAACAAAAAAGTAGAAAAGTTGACTGTTTTCGTAAAGCAAATAGAAATTACTGGAGAATTCAGAGATGTATAGAATTGAATTATCTATGATCAGTAGAAAAAACAACAATGACAAGAAGATAAATTCACGTTTTTTATTTTTCATGTATATCACATAAAATCCAGTCAAGACTATTGTAAGAACAATTGTCAAAACGATGTTATATATTAAGAGAATATTGTCCAATATAAGACCTCCTACTACTTTGAATACTAGAGTTATCCTATCATATAGTGTTTGATCTATCAATTTATGAAGCCCTTAAAATTTACATTGTAGAGGCGAACGGTGTACAGTTATTTCTATTTCATAAAATACGATATGTTATAATTATGGAATATAATTCTAGAACAAATAATAATAATACATATCAATGGAGGTTGTGTATGAACTTTAAAAAGTTGATGATACTTGCTACATTAGTTTTTTGTATTTCTAGTTTCTTCGGGTGTGGTTTGATAGAGGATGAAAAAGAACCATTAGATCCATCGAAGCCTATAACGATTACTGTGTGGCATTATTATAATGGACAGATCAAAGATAGGTTTGACGCTATGGTAGGAGAATTCAACGAGACTGTAGGAATTGAACGTGGCGTTGTGGTTGATGCTCAAAGTCTTGGGGATGTAAAGCAGCTTGCAAATTCAGTATTTGATGCAGCGAACCACAAGATAGGGTCACAACCTTTACCAGATCTTTTTATGGCTTATCCGGATAATGCATTAAGAGTGAATAATATTTCTGAGTTAGTAGATTTAGAGACTCTATTTACAGAAGTGGAATTGGAACGTTATAGAAACGAATTTTTAGAAGAAGGAAGAATCGGATCAGATCAAAAATTACTGATTTTACCGATTGCAAAATCTACAGAAAATATATATGTGAACAAGACGTTCTGGGATGAGTTTTCAAATGATACAGGAGCTGATGTAGGAAAGTTAAGCACATGGGAAGGCACCGTAGAAATTGCTGAGTTATATTATAAGCATACGGGGAAAGCATTCTTAGGGATTGATTCAAAAGCAAACTATATGCTTTTATCAGCAATGCAACTTGGAAATGAAATGTATACCTTTGATGAAGACGGAGTACATCTTAATTTTACATCTAATACTGCTAAAAATATTTGGGAGTACTACTATGTTCCATATATTAAGGGCTATTTTGAAAAAAATGGACGATTCAGCTCAGACGATGCTAAAATTGGGAACGTCTTAGCTTATACAGGATCAACAGCTGGTGCATCGTACTTTCCAACAGAAGTGACTACAGAGAAGAACGAAGTTTATAGCATTGAACCGATGACGTTACCATATCCTTACTTTGCCACTGGCAAACCATACGCCTTCCAACAAGGTGCAGGAATGTGTGTTTCGAAAAGTGATGAAGCGCACGAGTTTGGTGCAGGATTATTTTTGAAATGGTTTACTGAGCCAGAGCAAAATATTGAGTTTGCGGTTTCAGCGGGATATTTCCCTGTAATGAATGAATCATTAAGCTGGGAGAAACTGATTGAGCAAGTAGAAGTATTGGAAATTGCTGGTCCTGCTATTCCACATATGATGGAATCTACTATATATATGTTTGATAACTACACTCTTTACAACAACGAGCCATTCGAAGGCAGTTTTGAACTGCGTGATTTATTAGAAAATCATTTAAGCAATAAGATTTCAAAGGATCTGGAATTGTTGAATGATAAAGTTGCAGGTGGCGAGCATCGATCAGAAGTCATTGAATTTTTAATATCGGATTCTGAGTTTGATAGGTGGTACAATGAGATAGTAAATGATTTATCGTTGATTTTAGGCGAATAGCGAGAGATGGGATTCGATGAAGAAGTTTAGTTTGGATAAGAAATCCATTATTTTTAGAATGACTAGTTTTGTAATCGTATTGATTATCATTCAGGCCACTTTTTTAACAGGCACCTTAATTGTTGGAGGTGTACTTAGTCGAGCCCAAGAAAATGCATTTCAATCTTTCAATGATAAAGTACAAAACCGTAATGATTATATACAAAGAGAAATGAAAAATAGATGGACAAATATGTCGCCATATATAGAACAGTTTTCTAATAATATATCTGATAGTGATACAACTGGGGATTTCTTCGAATCGTCGGCTGATGATTTAATAAATATGCTTAGAAGGACTCAGACAACAGGTGCTTTCATTATCTTAGATGAAAGTGAATCGAATTATCCAGCACTTTATATCAGAGATTATGATCCACTGTTAAATGATTATTCTAATGACGAGTTGTATATGGTTCTTGGTACTTCAAATTTAGCGAAACAACAAAGGATGCCACTTGATCAATTTTGGAAATATAAAATGAAATTTGATGATACCAACAAAGAATTCTTTGAAAAACCGTATTCAAAAGCACCGCTGACATTCAATGCTAATCTGTTGGGGTACTGGAAAACTCCATTCTCGTTATTTAAGGACGACTTGGAAATAATGACTTACACCATGCCTTTTTTCGACTCAAGTAAGGATTTGAAAGGTGTAGTTGGTGTTGAAATTGCAGTTAATTACTTTAAACAGTTTTTACCGGCCACTGATTTGCAGCCTAGAGATTCTATGGGGTATTTAATTGGTTATAGCGGAGGTGAAGGTGAAGAAATTCGACCTATACTAACGATTGGTGCATTACAGAAACGAATGATAAATGAGGATGAAGCACTGGACTTGACCAAAGTAGATCCTGATAGAAGTATTTATCTTATTGAAAATCACAATAGTGAAGAAAAAATATATGCTTGTATGGAGCGTATTGGTCTTTATAATGTAAACACTCCATTTGAAGATGAGTCATGGTATTTGATTGGAATGATGACTGAGAACCATCTTTTGAGCTATACAAATAAAATTAAGAAGATATTGTGGGTATCACTAATGGTGTCCATTCTTATTGGTATAATTGGTGGGTATATTATCAGTTATCGATTTACAAAACCAATTACCGAACTTGTGAAACAAGTGAAAGAAAATGAAAAAGATGATGAAATACAACTTTCACCAACGGGTATTACTGAAATTGACGCGTTGTCCAGTGCTATGGTCATTGCAAATAAAGCATTATTGGAATCAACAGTAAAAATGTCAAAAATAATTGATATGGCAGATTTTCCGATTGGTGCATTTGAAATTAGAAGTGATTCTGAGCATATATTTGTAACGGATCAGTTCCGACTCATTTTTAATATCGACAACATTCGAATGAGCGAAATTCTTAAGAATAAGGCATTATTCTTAAATGAGTTGCAAAGTAAGTTGATTTCTCTTCTAGAAGGTGAAGACGGTGTGTATCAAATTGGACTTAAATACGTTAGAGTGAAAATTATTGAAAATGAAGTAAGCACCATTGGTGTAGCTGTAGATGTGAGTGATGAGATAACAGAAAAGAATCGTATTAAGATGGAACGTGATTATGATCCACTTACGATGATTTTCAATCGAAAAGCTGCTCAAGTACGTATAGAGAATATCATGGAAAAAACAGACGCGCTTGATATTGCAGCTTTAATAATGTTTGATCTTGATAATCTTAAACAAATCAATGATACTTATGGCCATAAATGGGGCGATACTTATATTAAAAGAGCGGTGGATGAACTTGCTAAAATTGGTGGTGCTTCGAGTGTGTTGGGGAGACGATCTGGTGATGAGTTTGTATTATTCTTGTATGGTTACGACAATAAAGATGCCATAAGAAAAATCATGAATGACTTTTATGAGGCGTTGGGAAAAGCTTTGATCATATTTCCAGATGGATTATCAAAACCGATTAGTATTTCAGCGGGTTTATTATGGCTTGATGATAGTTCTTTAACTTATGATGAGTTATTACATAAATCAGATGAACTTTTATACGTATCAAAAAATGAAAAAAAAGGTTACTACCAAGAAAACAGTTTTTAAATAGAAAAGGTTCTTTTGAGCACATAGTGTGCTTAAAAGAACCGTTATATTATATATCGCTAGACTACCCTAGTATGCCTAATTATTCTAATAAATCTATTGTGAACGCTTCACCAACTTGCTCAAAATCATGACTTAGTTGACCGCCGTGCTCAGGTAATTTGACTGCATAAAATGTGAGTGAGAGTTCTTTTGCATTTTCATTAAGATTTCCATATATGGTTTCTAACGCAAATATTCCATCAGAACCAGAGATCCTAGACAGTGCAAATTCAATTTTATTTCCTAAATCATCATACCCTCTTAATACCATATCGTAGTTGGTCCCCTTAGAATCCATTGAAAAATAAATTTTTTGTCCGATATTGTTGCTCGTGTATTTTTCTAGTGAAATAATCTGTCCATTTTCAAGCGTAAAAGTATGATCAAGTAAAACTTGCTGAGTATCCAATGCTAATTCATCTCCACTTGTTTTAAATTCAAAAACCCAAGTCCCTTCTTGTGTCTGTTCATTAATTCTTATATCTGAAAAAACAACTTTAATGTTTAAATCACCACTTAAACTGTTTTCTAAGCTATGAACCATGACCTCTTCTATTGTCGAGTCATCGGTTTGTTTTGAACTTCCATGACCACCATAACTTACATTTCTCCCATTTACATAAACACAGCTAAATGATGTGATTCTTGAGTCTTTTTCAAGCTTTTTATCAAAAGTTGAAGTAGCCGAAACAATCAGTTGATCATTATCCAAAATAACTTCATTTAATTGAATGGTGATCCCGTCATTTGTAATTGATTTATTTATAACTGTTTTATATGCATCTAAGTTTTTTTCTATTCTTAAAAAATGTGCTATATCATAGGCAATTGCATTGGCATAAGCCAAAATGTTATTGCCTAAATGCGTGGTGAATAATCCCACCATTAATAAGACCATTACAGCGACTGCACATTTTTTGTATATTGGAGTTTTCTTATTGTTAGATTTTTTGAGTTTATTCTTAATCTTTCTTTTTTCAATATCGGTAAAGGCTTCTTGACTATATTCGTTCAAGTCTATTTCAACTTCGTTTAAAATATCATATATATTTCTTTCCATGTTTTATCTCCTTTCTATAATCTGAAACATGTTCCTAAGCTTTCTTTTTCCTCTAGAGACTCGGTTATAAATCACTTCTCTTTTGAGTCCAGTTTCCTTACTTATATGGTCAATATCTTGTTCTTCAACATACAGTTTAAGAAACAATTTTTTGTCTTCACTATTTAAGCAATTTAGTAGAGCGTCTAAATCTTTATCCAAATCGTTCTTTGTAACTTCCTTGAAAACATCATCTTCTGCAATTATTTTTATATCGTCAATATTTTCACTTTTTAAATCTCTTAAATACTTCCGTCGATAGTCAATGGTTTTGTATTTTGATATTGCAGCCACCCAATTTTTAAAGGAGCTTTTATCATCATTAAAACTATATATATTGATCCAGATTCCTAATAAAATATCATTTATACATTCTTCCTGATGGCTTTCTAAGTTGTATAAATGCTTCTTTACAATGGATTTTATAATCCATCCATAAGTGCATATAACATAGTCTAAAGCTTTTTCATTTTTGTTTTTTATTTGAAGAACAAAATTATCTTCTGTAATTTTCATTAACATCACTTCCTTACAAGAACTTTAGTGTTCGATTTATCCTGACACTTAATACTTCGTATTCTATAGCATAATATCTATCAATAATTGTAAAAGTATTATATTAATAAAAGTTTTTTCAAAACCTATGGAAAACAAGAGGTATTAATGGCTTGTTTTTTAGCCTATTTGTCATTCCATCAAGACTATGATAATGTATAACCCGATAAGTATCGAATGGAGGAATTATACATGCAAGATTTACCTAATTGTCCTAAATGTAATTCAGAATATACGTACGAAGATGGCAACCTGCTGGTATGCCCTGAATGTGCACACGAGTGGTCGCCAACTGCTGAAGCTGAAGCAGCAGAAGCTAATATGATCAAAGATGCTAATGGTAATATTCTAAGCGATGGTGATACTGTAACTGTGATCAAAGATCTAAAGGTTAAAGGCAGTTCATCAGTTGTAAAAATCGGAACGAAAGTTAAAAATATTAGACTTAATCACGATAGCGACCATGACATTGATTGTAAAATCGATGGATTCGGTGCAATGGGTCTTAAATCAATTTACGTTAAAAAAGCATAAGTAAAAACTTAAATAACGTATAAATGCATAAAAAGTCTGCTTTGAATTCTCAAAGCAGACTTTTTTAATATGCACAATTTAGTATTTTGTATTTTAATCGGCCTTTGTGCTCATGCCAAGCGTTTCAAATTTTCTATAAAGTGTTCGAAGGCCTATGTCGAGTTCGAGTGCGATTCGTTTTTTACCATTTACATCATTGCCGTATTTCAATAAAGCTTCTTCAATAACCTGACGTTCAAAATCTTCAATTTGTTCTTTTAGATTTTTCTCTTTTGAGAATTTATTGACATAGAGCTTCTCAAGAAGCGTGTCAGCTTTTACAATGGATTCTGTCTCAAAATTAGCAACATATTCTATAACGTTCTCAAGTTCTCGTATATTACCTGGCCATGAATAGCTCAGCAACTTTTCAATGGCATCTTGTTCAAAGCCATAGATGGACTGTGAAAAGTGATTGCAGAACTGATCTAAAAAGTACTCTGCAAGAGCAGGGATATCTTCTTTTCGTTCTCTAAGTGGTGGTATATTTAGACGAATGACATCAAGTCTATAAAATAAATCTCTTCTAAAGGAACCGGCGTCAACAAGCTCAAGCAGATCTTGATTGGTGGCGGCTAATATTCTTACATCAATTTTCTTATAAGAATCTCCACCCAGCTTTCTGATCTCTCCATTTTGAAGAACTCGGAGTAATTTAGCTTGCAGTGGAAGTGGCATGTCGCCAATTTCATCAAGGAACAATGTCCCTTGGTCAGCAAGTTCAAACAATCCATGCTTTCCACTTCGTTTTGCGCCAGTGAATGCACCTTCATCATATCCAAAGAATTCACTCTCTAAGAGTGTCTCTGGCACAGCGGCACAGTTAACAGAAACAAAAGGATGTTCAGACCGCGTGCTTGATGAATGAATGGCTCTTGCAACCAGTTCTTTACCCGTTCCGGTCTCTCCAATAATGAGTACAGAGGAGTCTCTGCTTGAGAGCCTCTGAATTTTATCCTTTAATACAGTCATGGATTTGGCATTTCCAATAATCGAGTTTAGATCAAACTGGATGTAGTGGGTTGGGTGCTTCTTCCTGCGTTCATGGTCTTGTGACGGAACAAAACAGAGAATGGCACCGTAGAATAAGTTGTCCCACAGAATGGGCTTTATTGAAACATAGTAATTCTTATTGTTAATTTGCGTAAGGATTTGGCAGTCGTATTTTTTGCTGATGATTTTATTGAGTTTATTTTCTGGAAGTATTTCCGTAATACGTTGCCCCACAAGAGGTTTGTCGTTAAAAAGTGTCCGTGTTTGCTCGTTGTATTGGACAATATCGCCTTTTTCATCGACACAAATTATACATTCATTACTATGGTCAATGGCTGTTCTTAACATTTCAGAATAGAAAGAAACAGAATCCACATCCGTGTGTTTATCTAGGATGGATTCAATAAGTAGGGTTGTATCAAGAACGGATTTCTTATATGCTTTGATGTCTTTATCCATAATACAGTTTTTTGCACTGTTAAACGAAGAGATTGAGAGTGACCCAACAGGTTCGCCACGGTGCTGTATGGAATGAAGAATTTCTATGGTTGCTGGACATTTATCTTGGAATCGGCAACCTTTACAAATGGGCATTTGACCTGGTTGGGATACGATGATCTCACCAAGTTCAAAGACCTTTTTGATAAAAGGTGTGTGGACCTCAGCGCCTTTAAATTTTAGATAATTGTCGGTGTATGCCAACATGTTGTAGTCATTATCAATAATAGAGCCTTCGATGTTCATTGAATGTTGAAGCATATTTAATATGTTTTGAAGAATGGGTTGTATTTCAACAAGCTTCATATGAGCCTCCTGTTAAGCCTCCCGTTTGTCATTTATGACAATAGAATTGTAGTTGATGTCAATTTTGAGCGCAAAGGAATTGTATTTATATTTGAAAAAGTCTGAAAATTCAATCAATAAAAATTAATTATAAAAATATGAAACCGAGCCCTCAGGCCTGTTTAGTAAGGAATTTACAACAATTTCAAATTCGCCACAAATTACTTTGGCATGGATTATGCGTTAGTGGTATGCAGCTAAGTTGTAGGGGGCAATTTAGCAATTTGAGTCATTTCGAAGGATTCGTTTAAAAGTATTATATCATCACAGTCGAATGTTTATAAGGAGGAGAATTATGAATAGTGGCACAAAAAAAATTGGACTTATGAAAATTTTCTTTGTACTTGCAGTACTGATTTCTACGCTTACGTACACAATCAGGGTGATCGACGGTTGGATCCATGTGCCGCTTCTAATTTCAGCAGCAGTTGCTGCATTGGTTGCAATATCGGCGGGTCATAAGTGGGAAGACCTTGAAAAGGGCATTGTAGAAACAATGAGTATGGCCCTACCTGCAATTATGATTATGCTGGTTATAGGAATGATCGTTGGCGTATGGATTACAGCTGGCGTGGTTCCTGCAATGATTTTTTATGGACTTAAAATTCTAAGTCCAGGTATTTTCTTGATCGCAACCTGTATTATGTGTGCAGTTGTTTCACTGGCAACAGGAAGCTCGTGGACAACAGCAGCTACAGTTGGTATCGCATTGATCGGCGTTGGTTCAGGTCTTGGAATTCCACTACCGATGGTAGCGGGTGCAATTATTTCTGGTTCATACTTTGGTGACAAAATGTCGCCACTTTCAGACACAACTAACTTAGCGCCAGCTATGGCAGGTGCCAAATTGTTTGATCATATTCGACATATGCTTTATACAACGGGACCAAGTATGGTTATTTCACTTGTTCTGTTTGGTATATTAGGTCTCAAGTTCGCAGGTCGAGAAATTGACACAGTGGGTATCAACCAAATGCTCACAGCACTTTCTGGTTCATTTACAATCACACCGCTCCTTCTATTATGTCCTGTGTTTGTCATTGGCATTGTTGTTAAGAAAGTACCTGCACTTCCTGGTTTATTCTCGGGTGTGGTCCTCGGCGGCTTATTTGCAGTTATCTTCCAAGGTGCATCGTTAGGAGATTTATTCTATTCAGCTTATGAAGGATACATCGGTGCAACAGGTATTGAATTGGTGGATAGTCTGCTGACTCGTGGTGGGATTGCTGGCATGTATTACACAATAGGCCTCATAATTTGTGCCATGATTTTCGGTGGTATCATGGATAAATCCGGAATGCTTCGTGAACTCACAGCTGCAATTATGAAACGTGCAAACAGCACAGGTTCGTTGGTAACAGCAACAGTATTGACTGCGATTGCAACAAACTTAGTCGCTGGAGATCAGTATTTAGCGATCGTACTTCCAGGACGTATGTATAAAGACATGTACGATGAACGGGGACTTCATCCTAAAAACTTGTCTCGGGCACTTGAAGATTCAGGCACATTGACGTCACCGCTTATTCCATGGAATACATGTGGTGCGTATATGTACGCTTCATTAGGCGTTCACCCATTCGCATATCTACCATATGCATTCTTGAACATCATCAACCCAGTTATTTCGATTATCTACGGCTACACAGGATTCTCAATGCATAAAGTTGATGTTGAAATTGAAAGCAAAGAAGCATTAGAAGCATAAATTATAGTGATAAGGGTCAGCTGTGCTGGCCCTTTATTACGGGTAATTTCTTAAAATCGAAAATAATTCAGGCGGATCGATAAAGCATAATGAGTTGTCAGACTTGTCAAAGTTAGTGTCAAGAGTGTCAAAAGTCTATAGAATACTTATAAGGAATAAAAGAATTTGTGAGACGTCTAAAAAGAAAATAGATAAATTTAATGAGTGATATGAGTGGTTACAGCCGTAATTTACTGAATTTTAAGACAAGTAAACAATATTGGCATCGAATATGCGTATGTATGGTAATGAAGGAATTCGACACCAGGGGGTGAAGAAAGAATAGATAAGAGTCATGAGTGGAGTATCAATATAAAAGGCAGGGGGAAAAAATATGAGCTTAAAAGAAATGACGTTAGGTGCTATGATCTTGACTGATAAAGTTGCAGTTGTATCTGGTGGTGCTTCAGGAATTGGTCTAGGAACCGCAGAATTGCTATCGGAAATGGGTGCAAAGGTCATTCTGTTAGATATTCAACAAGAAAAAGGCGAGAAAGAAGCACAAAGATTACGTGACGCAGGCAATAACGCTTGGTTTATGCACTGTGATGTTACATCTTCTGAGTCGTGTGCCAAAGTTGCAAATGCCATTGAAACGGATCATGGTCGTCTGGATATTCTATTCAATAACGCTGGTGTTGCCATTCGAAAAGATACGGTAGATCTGCTTGAAAGAGAATGGGACTTGGCTATGAACGTCACTTTAAAAGGTGTGTATATGCTGTCTCACAATATGATCCCACTTATGAGAAAAACTGGCGGCGGCAGTATTATTAATACGGGATCTGGCTGGTCTTTAAAAGGCGGAGATAAAGCCATTTCGTATTGTGCAGCCAAAGGCGGCGTTTGGAATATGACACGTGCGATGGCGATTGATCATGGCCCTGAGAATATTCGTGTGAACTGTGTATGCCCTGGTGATATTGATACACCACTTCTTAGAAGCGAATGTGCTCAGCTTGGTGATGATGAAACGGAGTTCATGGAAGAAGCTGCTGATCGTCCGCTTCAGCGTGTTGGACAACCTATAGATGTGGCCAATGCCGTTCTGTTTCTTGCATCTGATTTATCTCAATGGATTACAGGCACTCATATCGTTGTAGATGGTGGCGGAATTGCTTAACCAAGTGTGTATTCATTAGAGTTGTATAAAAATAATATCCATCATCTCAATAGATGCGTCTCAAGTAAGATTGGGATGATGGGATAATTGGTGAAGTTTGTTAGAATAAGGACCTTTAAGAGGAGGACTGTGGCAATGTCTAATTTTGTACATCCATATATACCTAATTCAGTTAAAAGTATCCAAGAAGAAATGCTAGCTGAAATTGGTGCGAATGGGATTGAAGATTTCTACGATATCATTCCTGAAAAACTAAGATATAAAGGTGAACTGAATATCCCAAAACCAATGTTTTCTGAAGCAGAAGTCGACAGACACCTAAGAGAACTGCTTTCAAAGAACGTGACAACACAAGATTGTCTGAGTTTCCTGGGTGCAGGTTGTTCTCCTCACCATGTACCAGCAATATGTGATGAAATTGCTGGACGATCAGAGTTCCTGACAGGTTATGCAGGTGAGCCATACGAAGATTATGGTCGATTTATGGTATTGTTCGAGTACCAATCGTTGATGGCTGAACTGCTTGATATGGAAGTTGTAAATGTACCGACATACGATGGAAGCCAAGCGGCGAGTACATCGATTCGAATGGCTCAACGTATTACAAAGAGAAATGAAATCTTGATTTCACGTAACATTTCGCCATTCAAACTGGATATTATCAAGAATTACTGCCGTGGAACTATGAAAGTGACTATGGTTGATGTTGATGATTTTGGTAGAACGTCGATGGAAGACTTAAAAGGGAAACTTCAGCCGAATGTGGCAGGTTACTTCTATGAAAATCCTGGATTTACAGGTGTTATAGAAGATAGAGGTCAGGAAATTTCTGATTTGATTCATGATATGGGCGGCCTTAGTTTAGTTGGCTGTGACCCAATTTCACTGGGTATTTTGGAGGCTCCTGTTAATTACGGCGCTGATATTGTAACTGGTGATGTTGAAGGCCTTGGAATTCATCAAAATTATGGTGGAGGTCTAGCTGGTTTTATTGCAACGATGGATCAAGAGAAATTTGTTAATGAATATCCATCAAGATTATTTGGAATCACAAATACATCTGTTGAAGGTGAATATGGCTTCGGAGATGTGTTCTACGACAGAACATCATTCGGTGAGCGTGAGCATGGCAAAGAATTTGTTGCTACACATGCAGCGTTATGGGGGATTGTAGCCGCAGTTTATCTGGGATCAATGGGCCCTGCAGGTATGGAGGAAATCGGTGAAGTGATCGTTCAAAAATCTAGATATGCTATGAACCGCCTTAACGCCATTGAAGGTGTTGCAGTGCGAGGCATGGATGCTCCACACTTCAAAGAGTTTGTTGTTGATTTTGGTCAAACGGGTCAAACTGCGGAGCAGATCAATAAAGCTCTGCTGGAACAAAAAATATTCGGTGGATTTGACCTAACAAATCACCATGATGGTATGGAAAACTGCGCACTGTTCTGTGTGACTGAAGTACATACAAAGCAAGATATAGATCAGTTGGTTGAGACGGTTCAAAGTATCGTGAGGGAGGGATAATTATGGCTATGAATATGGAGACAAAGTTGAGAAATTTCCACCAAGCAAAATGGGATGAACCTATAATTTTCGAACTCACAAGTCCTGGCGAAAGAGGTATTTTAATTCCAGAAGCTGAGGCTAAAGTTGTTGCAGAATCAGGTTCTTTAGAGACATTAGTGCCTGCTGGTATACGTAGAAAAAAACGTCCTGCCTTGCCTGAAATGTCACAGATGCATGTTTTAAGACACTTTATGAGATTGTCGCAGATGAATATGGGTGCAGATTTCACCGTTGATGTTGGTCAGGGGACTTGTACCATGAAGTATAGCCCCAAAATCAATGAACGGTATGCAAATCATCCGAAATTAACAGAGCTTCACCCATTGCAAGATGAAAGTACAGTTCAAGGTATGCTTGAACTCACATATAATCTGGAGCAGTACATGAAAGAACTATCTGGTCTTGAACGCTTTACATTCCAACCGGGTGGTGGTTCGCAAGCTATTTTAGCAATGACTTCTATTTGTCAGGCTTATTTTGAATCTAAAGGAGAAGGACATAAACGTGATGAAATTATCACAACGATTTTTTCTCATCCTTCAGATGCAGCTGCCGCAGCAGTTAAAGGGTACAAAATCATCACGCTGTATCAAGGTGAAAATGGATTACCTGATCTAGAGGCGCTAAAGGCTGTGGTTTCAGACAGAACAGCAGCTCTATTTATCACAAATCCTGAGGACACTGGGATTTACAATCCTGAAATTGAAGCCTTTGTACAAACGGTTCACGAAGTGGGTGGACTATGTGGCTACGATCAAGCCAATCTTAACGGCATTATTGGTATTACACGTGCCAAAGAAGCTGGATTTGATATGTCATTCTTTAATCTTCATAAAACGTTCTCAGCACCTCATGGTTGCGGTGGACCAGCAGGCGGAGCACTTGGTGTTTCAGAGGAACTTGTAAGATTCCTACCGAAGCCGCTCGCATCATTTGACGGAGAGAAGTATTATATTGATTCAGACTTAAAAGACAGCATTGGCAAAGTTAGAAACTTTATGGGCGTTGCACCTGTTATTTTGAAAGCTTATGGCTGGATTCGTGCTGTTGGCGCTGAGGGCCTTGTAGAAGCTGCACGTGTTGCTGTTCTTAATAACAATTATATGTTAAAGCATATTCGTGAAATCAGAGGTGCAGATGCATCGTTTGGTGACGGTTATAGAATTGAGCAAGTGCGTTACTCTTGGCAACAGCTTTACGAAGATACAGGTATTACGAGTGAAGATGTTTCTATTAGAATGGCTGACTTTGGAATGCATCTATGGTCATCTCATCATCCATTTATTGTGCCGCAGCCATTTACAATTGAACCAACTGAGGCATACTCAAAAGCTGAGTTGGATGAATATCTTGCAGTTCTAAGACAGGTGTCGCATGAAGCGTATACAAATCCAAAAATGTTGAAAAATGCCCCTTACAACAGCTGCTGTCACCGTGTAAACAATGAACCTCTAGATAACCCTGAAAAATGGGCAATCACTTGGAGATCGTATCAAAATAAATGGGTTAAGGAAGAATGCGTCGTCGAAGAATTGGCCTAATCATCAATCCGGTTGCTGGCATGGGCGGTCGGGTCGGATTAAAGGGCACTGATGGAGAAGAAGCCTACAAACAAGCCTTGTCACTGGGCGCTTCTCCTGAGGTGGACCAAAAGGTGATTAGAGCATTCGAAGCCCTTGTTAAGAATAAGGACAAAATGGAATTGGTCATTTGCAATGGCATTATGGGAGAATCTGCACTGCGCTCTACGGGACTTAAACCTGATAAAGTGCTGTATGTATGTGGCGGTGAAAGTTCCAGAGCTTGTAATACAGAAGAAGCAGCTCTTCAGATGTTAGAGGACTCTGTAGACTTGATAGTATTTGCAGGAGGAGATGGCACGGCCAGACTTCTTGCAGAAAATATTTCAAAGAGAAGGTTGAGTAAACCGGACATGAATATTCCATGCCTCGGAATTCCTGCAGGTGTTAAAATTCAGTCCTCAGTTTTTGCAAAGACGCCAAGAGAAGCAGGAGACATCATCAGTGAATTCATAGAAGGTCGCCACCTTGAGTATATTGAGGGTGAAGTTGTTGATCTTGATGAAACATTGTATAGACAAGGTATTGTGGCTCCAAAGTTTCATGGAACGCTTCTTGTTCCTTCTGTCTCACATAAAATGCAGTCAAAAAAAGCGCGGACTCAAAATGATGAAAACACAGACCAACGTATTATTGCAACTGAGGTTGTAAAACGTATGGAAAATGACATGACTTATTTGATTGGACCGGGTTCAACAACACAAAAAGTGATGCAGAAGCTGGGGCTTGAATCTACTTTGATCGGTATTGATGCTGTTAAAAATGGTCAGCTTATTGGACAGGATTTAACTGAAACGCAGATTCTGAATCTACTTGATGAAGGACCTGCAAAAATAGTACTGACACCTATTGGCGGACAAGGATTCCTGCTTGGTCGGGGGAATCAACAGATCAGTCCAGCGGTCATCGAAAAAGTGGGTCTTGAGAAATTAATTGTGATTGCAACAAGTCATAAAATCAACGGACTATCAAACCGACAATTATTGGTGGATACGGGCTGTGCCTCACTTGATAAAAAGATCAGAGGATACATCAGAGTGATCACTGGTATTAAGGAAGAAATGGTTGTTCGAGTGCAATGATTGAACAACTGAATTGGAAAAACAACATTATAAACGTGGAGCCCTGTAAGATGGGGTTTCACGTTTTTTTAGAGAAAATTTGGGCATATTAAAAGGAAATATTGAATCTATCCATAACTAATAGACATATCAATCACATAAATAGAAAGGGGCAAAAGCAATGAAAATTTCATTAAACTGGTTGGCTGACTATTTGAATATGTCGGAGTCAGACATTGAACGAATCAATACAGATTTAGAGGTTGAAGGATTCAAAATTAAAGAAGTTCTGAATTTGTTTGAAAAGACGAATAAGATTGAAGTGGGTCAAATTCACCAAATTACACCTCATCCGGATGCTGAAAATTTAGTGATCATTCAAGTGGATGTGGGCGAAGAAGAAATGGTTCAAATCGTTACGGGAGCGACCAACTGCAATGAAGGCAACTTTGCACCCGTTGTTCGTAAGAATGGTCGAATTGCTGATGGAAAGAAAATAAAAAAAGGACGCCTGCGGGGTGTTGAGTCTTTTGGAATGCTCTGTTCCTTAGAGGAGTTGGGATATGACCCAAATGTGGTTCCAGACAGCATGTTTGATAACATTTATATACTTGAAGAGCAAGCGTTTGCCCCTGGAACTGACATTGTGAAAGCCGTTCCTGAACTTAGTGACACTGTGCTTGATATTGAAGCTGAAATTGGAAATAAAGGAGTCCTTAAGTTCGCACGTCAGCTTTCTAGTGCTCTAGAACTTGAAGAAAAAACCGAAATGGACTCTCCTGAAATATTTAAAATGAGCAGGGTGATGGATGTTGAACAATCAAGTTCACCTGATTGGTTAAAACTAAGGCTGATGAAAGCGGGCATAAAACCAACAGATAAGTTACATGACGCAAAACATTATGTTGAATATGAATTCGGTCGGTCATTGAATCTGCTTGATTTAAATGAAGCTCGAAGAGAACAGAATTCATCCGCGGACAATCAAATAGAGCTGGAACTTCGAGTTTCTGAAAAGGGTGAAAGTAAGAAGATGTTGATTCAACTCAGTGAAAATGAAAGTGAATTGGCGGAGTATCAAATGTTGGATCGATATGAGTCGTTGCTAAAATCATTGGAGTAACTTGATAAAATAATAAAAAGTACTGCATTCAAAAAAAGATGACCCGAATGGAATTTTCGAAGTCATCTTTTTTTATATAGATATTTATCTTATTGTAATCATCGGTATCAATGCCTTTCAACAATCTCAATGCGACAAGACAATTTATTTAGACCCATAGATGTGAGTCCGTAAATATAGCTGTCGTGGATATCGTCTTCACAAAACAGTTCTGGCATGTGATCGCTTGGTGTGAATTCGGTAAGAGCGACTTTGATCAGTTCAATTAGTGTGTCGTTGAAATAATATCCTGTAAGAACGATGTGTTCCGGATTAATGACACTATTAATAGACGCAATCATCTTTGATACAAGATCAGCAAATTGTGCGGGGTACTTTTGAATAGGCCGCTGAGCTTCCATTCTGTTTTTTAGCGGAAGGTAAGCCACCTCGCCTGCAAAATTTGAGTGTCCTTTTATAATTTGACCATTCACAATAATGCCTGCACCTGAAAGACTATCTTTTGGAAAATAAATATAGGCCATGCTTTCTGGCTTTTCCTCGGATATTTTTTTGTAAAATCCAAGTGCCGTGCTGTTCATATCGTTTTCAACGACAATTTCAAGTTGATATTTTTCATTAAGATAAGACTTAATAGGAAATTCAACAAGTTTGTCAAAGTCGCAGAAGCCGATTTTTCCTTTGTGAACCACTCCGGGAATACCAAGCGCTATAACTTTTATGTTGGGAAACTTACGAAGAAGCATTTCAATTGTTTCATCAATCTCTTTAATGGTGATATCGCTATAGGGTGTGCTTTTTTCATAAACATACTCACCAAGCATGTTGGAAACAGCACAAGAAATAGATTTTACATCGCCTTCGATACGCGGGAAGAGCGCAACAACATTTGCAAAATTTTCGTTGTAGACAAATCGTCGTGCTGGTCGCCCGCCTGTTGACGCTTCAAAGTCAATTTCAAAAACTTCTTCTGTGACAAGAAGCTCTTTAAGAATATTGCCGCAAGTGGCAACGCTAAGCCCTGTTGTATGTGCAATGCTTGATTTTGTACTATACTCTTGTTCTTTAAGTGCGGTCTTTATCATTTCAACATTTATTTGCTTTAATTTCATAAAATGCGTCGATTTACTCATTAAAATCACCACTTTCGTTAAGTATTATCATAAGTATATTGTAAAGAATAATTTTAATTCCGTCAAGGCAAGAAATTATCCAAAAAGCAAAAAAACTTTCCTGTGTGCTGGAAATATCACTCAGGAAAGTTGGTTATACGATTGAATTGATATGGTATTACTTACAGGTCTCTTGGTTTCTGTCCCAGTGGACAACGTTGAATACAAATACCGCAGACGGTACCGCCGCCGCTTACTGGATAGTATTTTTTAATATGAGATCTGCACATATGGGCATCATAGATGACATTTCTTTCATCGCCAATATGCCAGTTCACGCCTTTAATGGCATCAGCGGGGCATTCTGTGGAACAAACATTACAACTGCCGCATAGGTTTTCTGTCATCGGTGGATCGGCATCAATAGGTAAATTGGTGAGGATTGTTCCGAATCGAACTCTGGGGCCAAAGTCTTTTGTAATGATCAGCGCACTTTTTCCTATATGGCCAAGCCCTGAAAGCCTTGCTGCAGTTTTATGTGAAAAGAAGGCAACCAAATCATCTTTTTTATGAGGGTCCATCTGAGATGCTGCAACAGGAAGGACTTTATAACCTAAATTTTCAAGATAGACACCGCCTGACAAGGCAATCTGATCTATTTTCATATTGGTAGCATCGTAATGGTGGTAGTACATATAGGTGGGTCCGTCTGTTATGGTGTCAATAACAGCATCAAATAGTTTAACGCCAATTGAAATGGCAATGTTGAAGTCTTTATAACGGTCATCCTTAATATGTGATATATCTGCAAATCCAACAAGGTCTGCACCGGCATTGTGTAATTGGTAGCGAATGCTTTCTTTTAACATGGGAACCTCCTATCAATATGTACTTCATTATAAGTATGACACAGATGGATAAAATGGAAAAGCGGTATAGTTTCTGAATTAAATATAGATAGATCCATATTTTTTCCCTGAAAGTATATACCATTATTGAAATACTGATTATAATTAATATATAGAATACAGATAATTTGGAATTAACAAAACATATAATCAGGGTTAAAGATGAATTCGGTAAAATAGGAGGCTATTATGAATAGAAATGAAGCTCTTGAATTGCTAAAAGAACATGTAAAGACGGATCGTGTACTACGTCACTCGTTGGCTGTTGAAGCTGCTATGATTGCTTATGCGAAGAAATTTGATGCGGATGAAAACCGCTGGGGACTCCTCGGACTTCTCCATGACATTGATTTTGAAAAATATCCAGAAGAACATCCCGCGAAAGCGCCGGAACTTCTCAGTGAAACAGACCTTGGAGATGAGTTCGTTGAGTCTATTTTATCTCATGGCCTTGATGAGTCGATTCCGCGCGACTTAATGGAACGAAAGTGTCTTCATGCTGTAGATGAAATGGCGAGCTTTATTATTGCTGTAGCCCTCATGCGCCCAACAAAACTAGACGGCCTTAAGGCAAAGTCTGTAAAGAAAAAAATGAAAGACAAAGCTTTTGCCAGAGCAGTTGACCGCGACGAACTCATGTCTTCAATGGAAGAGATGGACATGGAATTCGCAGAGCATATTGATATAATCGTAGACGGACTAAAAGCCCATGAAGAGCGGATTCAAGCTGAAGGATACACTTTACTTGGATAATCACAGCTTCAAACAATTGCACAAATGTAAGCAATGATAATTGCTATAAAACAATAAGACAGCTATCCAATACACTGGATAGCTGTCTTCGACTGTATTCGCTAATTTTGACTTTGTATAGACGTAGATTATTAAAATTAGAACAAATAGATCAATTTGAGCGGAGGATTATTATGAAATCATTGGTAAATAAAATAAGCACAGTTCTAGATTTAGAAAGAAATATCGTCGGCGTAAAATTCTTATTTTCTAAAGAAGAGTTTGAAAATCTAGATGTGAAGCAAGTTAAAAATAAAATGTCTTACTGCAACACGGTTCGTCTGGCATCAAAAGGCCATAGTTACAAATCCGAAGGTGAAAACTTCTTATGTAAAGCATCTGCAAGAGCACTGGGCACTTTAGAAGTTGATAACCGTGTCGTGTCAGGGCAAGATTATCACTCATTTAATATGTACAATAGCTTAGGCACCGCAAAATATGTTCAGCAAAACGTGACATACATAGACCATGAAATTCATGGCGTGCAGGTGATGCCACTATCAAAATTTGAAACGGACCCAGATGTGGTGGTCATGATCTTAAATCCATACCAGTCAATGCGGGTTGTTCAGGGCTATGCATATCATAAAGGGATTGCCAAAAATGTAAAATTTACAGGCAACCAAGGACTCTGTTCAGAATGTACAGCAACGCCGTACGAGACAAATGACCTTAATGTATCTTTACTTTGTGCCAACACAAGATTTGCTGCGAATTGGCAGGACAATGAAATGGGCATTGGTATGCCTTATCATTTATTTGAAACTGTTGCAGATGGTATTCTTAAAACAATTGAGCCTAGTGATTCAGATACGAAGAAGGAAAAGGTTATTGAAAGGTTAAAAGCAAAAAATATTGAAGTGGATATTGAGCTTGGAACGAGTTATTATAAGAGTGGAAGAAAAGATAGATAGTTAAATACACGCGTGGTCTTATAGAAATTATGAGATCACGCTTTTTTTATTTTAAAATTAGGAGGAAGACTCATGAATAAACGTTTATTTGTACTAACTGGGCCAGCGGGTGTTGGAAAATCGACGACAGCAAATGCATTGGCAGAAAAAATTGAGAAATGTGCACATGTCAGCGGAGATGTGATCAGTCATATGTGTATTTCAGGCCGTGAGAAACCGTGGGAATCTGAACGTGCATGTCACTTGGTCTGGAATAATATGAAGGCTTTATCAGAGAATTTTATGAATGATGGATACGATGTCATTATGGACTGGATTATGTTTGAGAACGATGTGAAGCATCATTTAGAAGCGTTTGTGAAATCAGGTGTTGAGGTGAGGTATATTATACTTTGGGCAGATGAGGATGTGCATATAGCCCGTGATCAAAGTCGTCCTGAAGAGGCTCAGATGGGAGCCCGGGTTAAAATTTTAAGAAATGAATTTGAAGAGTATTGTGTGGATCGCAGCTATTACTTGGACAATACATCAACGGATACAAATAAAGTGGTGGACAGCATTCTCAATGATCCACAATTCCTTCTAAATATTTAGTATAAAAATACGCGAGCGCTAGGAGCATGATAATGAAAACTGCGACAGCTATCAAAGATAGTGATGCTGACCTCATATGTCTTCAAGAAGTGAGATGTGGTGAAGAATATGAGCTTGCACAGATCATTCCAAGTGATCACTTTGGACTTTTAGCGGAGGTACAATTATGACTTACCTAAGTCAACTGGCGATTATTATAGGCATAACATATGCCTCTGAGGTCATCGTCAATGTTTTTAAGATCCCTTTTCCAGGAAGTGTGTTGGGTATGCTGGTATTGTTTGCATGCCTAAAGCTAAAATGGATTAAATTAAGTTCAATCAAAGAGTCAGGCGAAATGCTTTTAAATCATTTGCCGATTATGTTTGTTCCACTGGGTGTAGGTATTTATCAATATGCGGATCATATTAAAAATGAAGCAGTGGCACTTATTGCAATTATCATGGTTACGACTGTGATTGTCATGTCTGTAACTGGTTTGGCGGTTCAGCGTATCAAAAGAAAAAGTGGTGATTCTCATGTTATATAGTGATCCTTTGTTTGGAATCACCTTAACTTTAGTGGTGTTTTTACTGGCTACAGCCTCTAATAGAAGAACAGGTCTCGCGATCTTCAATCCGTTATTGTTATCGATTGGATGTATTATTGGTGTGCTTGTGATATTCGATATACCACTGAAGGATTACCAAGTGGGTGGATCGTGGATCAGTTTCTTGATCAAGCCAGCAACCGTAGCACTGGCTATACCGTTATATAAACACTTTGATGTTCTGATTAAAAATCTAAAACCTGTAATGACGGGCATTTTCATAGGCGTACTGACATCACTCGCATCCGTCTTGATAATGTGTGTGATTTTTGATCAATCTCCTGAATTAACGGCATCTTTACTCAGTAAATCCATAACGACGCCTATTGGTATGGAAGTTACAAAACAATTGGG
>Ga0070724_10000657_pt1 | contig 23248 bp, 20 predicted proteins | sample tdDd001_FD_67278 | JGI IMG/M metagenome (GOLD analysis project Ga0070724, IMG submission 67278) | Marine sediment microbial communities from the Atlantic coast under amendment with organic carbon and nitrate - tdDd00.1 | ecosystem: Environmental > Aquatic > Marine > Coastal > Sediment | place... | reverse complement strand
ATAGATAGGTTGAATGATCTGAAAATAATAGGCTAAATGATAATTAAATGAAAAGACTACTATTTGTTATATCAGTGCTATATTTTATGCCCATGGCATATGGACAAAATGATGTGAAATTTATAGTTCATCCTGCTAAAGATACGGTCATATTAGGAGATCATGTTAACTTGAATTTTTTATTGTTTGGTGTTAAAAGTGATGAATTGGAAAAGAATAGAGAATCTACTTTATCAGATTCAGTTAAGAATGTTTTTTCAGATGAAACTTTGTATGCACATTTCCAGACATTTATCAGAGTTAAGCCAAAAGTTATTGGCTGTAATTCGTTTGGTCCCTATACCATTCAATTGTTTGATCGAGAGTTAGTTTCCAATAAGGTAAGTGTATATGGTATAAAACGTAAAATGGAGAGTATTAAAATAATTATGCCTTCAAAATGCAAATTGGAAGGGGAAGCTGAGATTAAATTGACAAACCATTCGTTGTCGGATTATTCTATTAAACTTAAATCTACCGATATTTTTCAGATTATGGGACTATCTAGTTCTACTAGTGTCGTGAATAATAAATTTACCAAGAATATTACTTTAAATGTCATCTTGAAAAAAGCTGGTTCTTTTAAACTGGATAAAAGTATGTTTAAAGACTTACCTGATAATGTTACAGTTGAAACGCATATGTTTGAAGTGCACTAATTGAATAATCTATAGATTTAAGATGAGCACTTAAGTGTTAAAAAGTCACAGCCTAAAGCTGTGACTTTTTTTGTTCCGCAAAATATGCTTTGTTGATTTTACGTCTTTGCTTTGAATTTATGATGATCTATCTTTTGGGAGAAGTCGATAATTGTTCTACTTTCGCAGGCTGAAAACAAAAGCCTATAGCATTGACGGGAGCTTAATCACGCAGGTTTAGGCGTATTAATGGTTATGAGCTAATGTGGCCATTAAAAATTAATTAGAGATAGATGAACTATAAAATGCTAGTGCTTGATCTTGATGATACGCTTTTGCGTGATGATCACAGCATATCAGATAGAAACAAAGAGATGTTGATGAAGGCACAGGAGCAAGGTGTATACGTTGTTTTGGCCTCAGGACGTCCTACTCCGGCCATGCTTCAATATGCAGAGCAGCTTGATTTGAAAAAATATGGATCTTATATTATCTCATACAATGGGGCTGTTATTACCGATTTGACTAAGCAGGCAACTATTTTTGAGCAGAGTCTTTCCAAGGAGCAAATTCACAGCTTGCACGATTTTAGTATGGCGAATAATGTGGATATCATTACCTATACTTCGGATAGTATCATTAGCGAAACAAGCTCAAAGTATATCGATATAGAGCTTGAAATAACCCAGATGAAGTTTAATAAAGTAGATTGTTTCAAATCTGCTGTGACAGAATCGGCAGTAAAATGTTTGCTTTTGGAGGAGCCTGAATATCTTAAGTCAGTCGAAAGTAAACTGAAGAAAGAGAAGCCTAATAAGAGTATTGCCTTATCGAAACCCTTTTTCCTTGAGGTTATGCCACAGGGAATAGACAAGGCTGCCAGTATCGCTCGTTTGGCCGAAAAATTAGATATACGCCAGGAAGAGATAATTGCCGTTGGTAATGCAGGCAACGATTTAAGTATGGTAGAATATGCTGGTTTAGGTGTTTGGGTAGATAATGTCACACCTGAACTTCGCGACCGTGCTGATGTGATTGTTGCTTCGAATAATGACCATGGTGTTGCCGAAGTGGTTGAAAGATATATCATGAATTAAAGAAGACCATTCATAAAAGAATTTTAAGAGCGAAGCCATATAGGTTTCGCTTTTGTTTTTAATACCGCCTTCAGTTTCTCATTTCCAGATCAACAGAATCAAAATTTGATGCATTAAGCTGCTGGCTTCTGGTTTTGAGAGTCATATGATTTTTCCTTAACTTCATAGTCAAACAAGGAGGTCGCGTATGTATAAAATGTGCCTGATTCATATTAGGCGTCTACTAGTCTCATTTCTACTATTTCCTGTTACCCTTTTTTCGCAACAACAGGAATGCTTTCTTTTGATGGTTGGTAAAGATGCTTCAGTAAATGGACAAGTCTTGCTGGCTCATAATAATGATTTGTCAGGTATCGAAGCGTCTATGCTTAGAAGAGTTCCTGCTGATGAAAAGATAAAGCTTCTGCCAGACAGTTCACATGCCTTTAAGCAAAACTACGAGATGCTTGTGCTACAAACGAACATCGGTTTTACCGAAGGCGATGCCGTAGCTATCAATGAGCATGGTGTTGCTGTGGCCGGTGGTTTGGCATTAAATCGAGATAGAAATAGCCGTGCAAAAAAGCTTGATCCTCTGGTATCTTCCGGTTTAGGTGGTGGTGTTAGGTATTTTGCCTTAAAGCATGCCAAAACCGCTCGCGAATGCGTGAAAATAATAGGTGAGCTTTATAAAGAATATGGCATAAGCTATCCAAGTGGAGTTGGTATTGCCGATACCAGTGAAGTTTGGTATATGGAAGCAGGCGGTGGACATGCCTGGGCTGCAATTCGCGTCCCAAACGATTCTTATTTAGTCGCTGCCAATAGTTACAGAATCGGGACTATCGATTATAAAGACACGATCAATTTTATTTGCTCGTCGAAATTGATAGAACTTTGCAAAGCATATGACTTCAAGAATAAATCTAAAAAAGCTTTTAACTTTCGAGCTTTCTTTGGTAATGGTTTTAAAGAAAGATTAGGCAATAATTATTATAATACAAGAAGACTTTGGAGAGCCATTGATATCTTAAACCCTTCTATGCAACTATCTCCAGATGAAGAGGTCTATCCACTATTTATCAAACCAGAAACAAAGCTAAAACTGCAAGACTGTTTTAGGATCCTGCGAGATTGTTATTCAGAAACCCAATTTGATATTTTTAAGCATGATAATCTGGATAATCCCGAAAGATCAATTGCTGTATGGGATTGCGTGCATACCGATGTGATTACACTTTCACCTGGGAAACCGACAGCCTATGGCTGTGTATTATGGACAGGGTTAAGTTCTCCATTTACGGCCGTTTATACCCCCGTTTATTTTGGGAGTAAAACAATTCCAACTGGTTTCGACATGGCTCCATCAGATTTTAATAAGCATTCCGCATTTTGGGTTTTCAAAAAGCTCGGAAACCTATGCCAGTCAGATTATCCAATTAAAATGAAAGCCTGGTTAGATCTTAGGAATCAATATGAAACAAGGGTGATAGAGGCGCAGTCAGATATAATTCATAAAGCCGAGATTATCCGTGTTAAGTATCCCAAAGAACTTCCTTCATATTTGGATAAATGTTGTGAAGATGCTGCTCTGAAGGCTTTGAAATTAGCCTATGATATGATTGATTCGCTTGAGTTTAAGAATGAAACTAAAGATTTAAGCCAATAATATAAGTTTGGTTTATGAAAAACGAGTCGATATTACCTGATATTAGACGTCTAATTGAGATAAAACTCGATAACTAATCAATCGTAAAATATATTAATCAATTTAAAATAAGACTGTTTATGAGCCAATAGAATACTTTTCACTAGTGATGAATCAACAATCAATAGCGATTTTGTTTTTCTATAAGACTCAGAAAAAAGATGTAAATTACTAAGAATTAGATATTCACTTTAATGGAATAAATGAACCTTCGAATCTCTATAGTATGTCTTAGTTGTCTTCTCTTCTTTTGTCATGCCTTAAATGTTGAGGCTCAATTGATGACTTTTAAGCATTATGGGGTTGAAGAAGGGGTCTCACAAAGTGAAATCAAATCCATCTTTCAGGACTCAGAAGGTTATCTGTGGTTTGCAACTCAGAATGGCTTAAATAAATTTGATGGTTATAGCTTTGAGACCTTTTTTTACGATCCTACTGACAGCACGTCAATTTCAAATAATTGGATTTTTGACATCACAGAAGATGCTCAAGGGAATATTTGGATGGGTACCAAGGAGGGCTTAAACCGCTATGAAAAGAGCACGGGTGAGTTTACTCTTATTCCTCATAAATTAAATGATTCTATTGTTCCTGATCAGTTTGTGTATGGCACTGTAGCTGATGATACCTTTGTGTATATTAGTTTCCCTCCTGTTTTATCCAGATACAATTACTTAACCGATAGTTTGGAGAGTTTTACAAATAACTTGCAATATGATGGAGCTCTTCACGATATTGGTTTTCCTCTACTTAGGTCCCGTTCGGGGATGATATGGATCGGGTCTTCAGACGGACTGAGTGTGTTTGATCCGGAGAAGAAAAGCTTTATTCACTACCGGCATGATGAATCGGACTCCAATTCTATATCACACAATCACATCACAGCACTTTATGAAGATTTATTGGGACATATCCTGATAGGGACTGAAGATGGTCTTAATTTCTATAATCAAAAGACGAAGGAGTTTAAGCGTTTTGATAATGAAAACGGGCAAGTTTTGAGTACCAACTATATCCGTTCAATTCTGCAGGATAGCAATGGAATATATTGGATTGGAACAGAAGAAGGGGGACTGAATCGAATGGATTGGAGTTGGGATAAGGGTCAATTTGAAATTAGTCAATATCGCAGCGGACCTAATAATATCAATTATATTGGTCATGATATTGTGTATTCCTTATTCGAAGACGAATCTAAAAATTTGTGGATAGGGACGATAGCTGGTATTGATCGGGCAGATTTGAAAACGAAGAAATTTCGAAATTATAAGAAAACAGATGATCCAAATTCATTGAACTTATTGGATAATATCATCGGATCTATTTATATCGATAAGGATAAACGGCTGTGGGTAGGGAATTGGGCTAAAGGCTTAAATATCTATAATCCTGAATCCAAAGTAATGTTGCATTATTCTTCCGAATTTGAAGGTGATAGACAGATCTCAAACAATCATATTCATGTTCTCTTCGAAGATAGTGAATCAAGAATTTGGATGGGAACACGAAATGGGGTTAGCCTCTTTAATCCGGATGGGCAAAATTTTATTCCATTCAAGACCTATTTTGATCTAGACTCAACGAATTTCTTTGTCAATAACCGGGTTTATTGTATTACCGAGAATTCCAATGGAGTTATATGGATTGGCACGGGTAATGGGATTATAACCTTTAATCCAAATACAAAAGAGAGGTCATTTTATCGTTCGGGGGCGGAGGACCCCAATCGAATTAGTAGTAATCTGGTTTATTCCATATTTGAGGATAGTGAGGGATACGTTTGGATTGCGACATTGAATGGGCTGGATTGTTACAAGCCTCTTGAAAATAGAATGTTGCACTTTTCTCATCAAACTGGTCAATCAAATACTCTGTGCGATAATTTTACAATCTCCCTTTGCGAGGATCAGGAAGGTGATATCTGGATTGGCACCAGTACGGGAGTCAATCGCTTTCATAAAAAGGATTCATTATTCACTTACTATTCGATTAAAGATGGCTTGCCCAGTAATATTATCTACGATATTATTGAGGACAAAAACCAAAACCTATGGCTTTCAACAGGGAGTGGTTTGGCCATGTTTGATATGAAGACAAAAGAAATTAAATCTTATTCGATTAATGAAGGTTTACAGGGGGGGGAATTTAATTTAAAAGCCGTCTATCAGGATGAAAAGGGGAATGTGTTTTTTGGCGGTATGGATGGTTTAATCACTTTTCATCCCGACTCACTTCAAGACAATGGCTATATTCCACCGGTGGTGATTACCTCATTTGATAAGGAAAGAGGGGCACAAAAGGAAAAACTAAATGTGTATACCGATAAGTTAGAACTTTCTTATCAGGATTATTCTTTTACAATTGCTTATGCTGCCCTGGATTATACCAACCCCTATAAGAATCGTTATGCCTATAAAATGGACGGGCTAAGTGATGAGTGGATAGAGGTAGGGAATCGCCATTTTGTTCACTTTACTAATCTACCAAGCGGGCAGTACACTTTCTTTGTAAAGGGAACGAATAATGACGGCATCTGGAACGAAATGCCGACACAACTTGAAATTAGAATATTGCCACCTTGGTGGCTTAGCTTCTATGCTTATGTGGCTTATATTCTTTTAGGCTTGTTACTGATTTTTGGAATTTTTAGGTGGAGGGTTAGGAATCTGAAACGAGAAAAACGTGTTTTGGAAGAAGGTATTCGAGAACGAACCACCGAAATAGCCTTGCAAAAGGAAAGGGTGGAAGAGAGTGAAGAAAAATTGAAATCCACTATTTCATCCCTTAACGATTTGGTCTTTGTATTGGATCGTGATGGTGTTTTCCAGGAATTTTATAATCCAGGAAATCAAGATCCACTTTATGAGAATCCCGACTTCTTTCTTAATAAACACTATAAACAAGTTGGCTTTCCTCATTCGGTAGTAGAAAAACTACAATTGGCGTTTGAACTCCTACAAAAGAGTGATGTGGTCCAGGAATTTGATTACTGCGTCAATCAGGATGGGATGTGCTGGTTCAATGCTAAAATTAGTCCCCGTCGCAATACTCAGGGCCTTTTAACTGGTATAACTATAGTATCACGTCACATAACCGAACGTAAGGAAGCAGAGCAGCGCTTACGTCAGCAAAAAGAGGAGTTAAACGAGCTGAATGCAACCAAGGATAAGTTTTTTTCCATTCTTGCTCATGATCTGAAGAATCCCTTTGCCAGTTTGTATTCGTTAAGCCAGATTGTAGACGAGAATTATAGTAGTTTGGATGAAGCAGATAGGCTTGTAGCCTTAAAACGTATTCATCATTCAGCAGAGTTGATCTACAATTTACTTGAGAATTTACTGACCTGGTCCAAATCGCAAAGAGGAGCTATAGAATATTCACCAAGCGAGTTCGATTTATCTCTACAGGTGGAAGAGAATATCAATTTACACCGCATTCCTGCTGAAAAGAAAGGTGTTCAATTGCAAACAAATGTGAAGGAATCTTGTACAGCCTATGCGGATCGTCAGATGATTAACACCGTTTTACGGAACTTGATTAATAATGCCGTTAAATTTACTGAATCTGGTAAATGTGTGGAGGTAAATATAAGAAATGAGCATAAGTTTCTGGAAGTTGAAGTTAAAGATGAAGGTCTTGGTATCTCCTCTGAGAATTTGGAGAAACTTTTTCGAATTGATGTCAAATACAAAACAACGGGGACTGCCGGAGAAAAAGGCACTGGTTTGGGCTTAATCCTGTGTCATGAATTTGTCCAAAAGAATTATGGTGCTATTTGGTGCGAAAGTGAACAAGGGAAGGGGACAAGCTTCTTTTTTACCGTTCCCTGCGAGGAAAGGAAGATTGATTTGGAGAATGACACTTGAATGATTAAGGCTTGACATTGAGATCTTAAAGACTTAACTTGCTGTTTATTCACTAAAATGGAGGAGAGAGATGAGCGAAGCCTTGTATGATAGACTGGGAGGAACAGAAGGGATAACAAAGATTGCAAATGATGCTGTTGATTTACATTTTGTCAATAAAAGTATTGCAACCCGATTTGAAAATATGAAGATGAGTATCGATCAACTGAAAAAAGGTGCTGCTTCTTTTTTTATAATGGGTACAGGAGGTCCTTCGGTTTACGAAGGTCAGGACATGTTAGCAACACACAAAGGTATGAATGTGAGTGATACCGAATTTGTTGAGGTAATTTCGGATGTTATGCAGGCCTTGGAAAAAAACAATACAGGTCAACGAGAAAAAGAGGAGGTGCTTTTTGTTCTCTTTAGTATGAGAAATGATATTGTTGCCGTATAAAACACAGATGAAAAAATCCCAAACCATAGAGGTTTGGGATTTTTTAGAAAGACTATAATCCTAAATACATCGAAAGAGCGATAATCCCTGCAATGGCAATAATAAAGACGTAGGCATAAGGATTTGCAAAGTTTAAGGTCCAGCCTCTCATGGGATCTTGCTTTGGCACACGAATTCTGGGATCTTTGGGATTGTAATAGAAAACACCCCTCCAATGACCTGGATTTCTATCCATTGGGTCGTTAAAGTTTTTTTTTGATTTCATTGCTTCTGATTTTGGGTATACCCAAATTTAATGATTATTTAATTAATATTAGAATCAGTGAAATAAATTCTCGAGCACAAAAAAAAGACGACCCAGTTGAGTCGTCTTTTAATATTATAAATATTGTGTTTGGGTCTAGAAAATACCTGGAATGCCAGGAAGTTGACCAACCATAGCTAGTGATACCACACAAACGATAAACATAGCACCCGGAATAATTAGTTTCTCTTTAAGAGATAATTCCTTTGCACGCTCGCGATCTCCGATCAATCCCATATTATCAAGTAACATGGTGAATGCCCATCCGAATACTGGATTTACAAAAGCACATGCAAAAATACAAGTACCTGCACTTAAAGAATCTTTATGCTTATGAACCATCTGCATACCTGCTTCCAATAGTGGCAAGAATACACCAACGATAAGCGCAACTCTTAGTACTGGCTCCCACATAGCTAAATCCATAGGGTAACCCAAAACAGCAGCCAATACACAAAGGATAGCTGTAAGAATAGCTCCACCTGGAATAGGACGCTTAGCAATCGCTGCTGGAATCATATACGTTCCCCACGATGAAGCAATATTACCACCACCTAATGCAACACCAATTACCTGACGGATAGAAGCAACAGTCATGGTATCATCCACATCCATTAAAACACTTTTCGCTTTCTTAGGGTAATTCAATTCCTGGAATACACGATGACCTAAGTAATCTGGCGACCACATAGCTACTGCAAGAATAGCAAAAGGAATAACAGCAACGAAGTGACCAACATTAGGTAAGCCAAGCTTCCATCCTGTATCTTCACCCCACCACCACATTGGGTTAAAATGAGGAAGACCAGGCTCTGTTGTAAATGCAAACTCAGCACCCATTGTAAAGGCTACAACACCTGCAATTGCAGAACATAGAGGAATCGCTAACCAACGCTTGTTAACACGTGCCAGGTAGGCATAAATCAAAATAGTAATACCGATAACGGCAAATGATAAGGCATTAATACCCGTTCCTGATGACCAAACTTCAAGTTTTGATATCTGTGAGATCAGTCCAACGGCACCTAAGTAAATCAATAGACCTCCACGCACTCCAACACCGGTTAAAGTCATTAGTTTTGATCCACCTTTGGTGATACTAAGCGCTAATCCAAATACACCAATTAGAATACCCAAAGCGAGAGGGTGGCCTCCGGCTGCGGCAATAATTGGGATAAGAGGAATCATAGGACCGTGTGTCCCTGCTAAATTTGCAGTTGGATTAAGAATTGCAGAGAAAAGAAGTACAAAAATACCACCTGCAATAAGTAGTTCGTAACGCACGTTTTCTGCAACAAATTCAGGAGAAAGTCCGAATTGTACCGCAAATACGGCAACCATAGCAGTTACCATCACCACTTTCCCAATGGTAGCGGCAAGAGCGGGAACTAAATCCTCTAATTCAACGTTGAAATCTCTGAATGGTAGGTGAATTCTCCATCGTCTGAATTTCATAATTTCCAACTCGTGGTTCAAATACTCTTCACGGCTTTCAAACTCACTCGCTTTTTTGCGTTTTTGTTTGTAGGATTGCTGATTTTCCTTCATAATTATTTCTATTAGGTTTGTTTGCTGTAGGTCTGTTTCGCAGTTTTTTATTGATCTCATATCTATGAAATCATCCTACAGTAAAAATTATAAGCGCGGTAAAACTAGTCAATCCTTATGATTGTTCAAATGAAAACAGTCAGCCAGACCTTAAGATTCAATATTAAGTAAAATAAGATAGGGCAATTTGATACCGATTAAACTCTTAAGTTTAATTTTAACGAGCTAAATAAAATGTCAAAGTTGATTGGTGAAATGATTTACATACTAAGTTTTAATATTAGAATTTTAGAATTAGGAGAGTCTGATATGATGAAAAGCTTGATGAATAGTTGATTTAATAATTGTAAAATATACATATCTATCTAATTAGTTTAGTTATAAAAATAAATTATTGATAGAAGGGGAGAGAGTTTAATGTGAGGGTATATTTATCTTTCGATATTTTTAAGTTAATCTGATATTTCTTGCTTGAAATCATTCAAAATAAGCTTTAAAGTAATTAGCCTTCTAAGATTAGCTTATTTCGATCCTGTGCAATCTTTTTATTAAAACTCATTTAATTATTTCTATTATAAAATGGAAAAAAATCTGTCGACTATTCGAAAATGAATAGTAATGAGAACCGAAATATTTATCTGAGATTGAAATATTCAAGCTTCATTTGGATGGATTATTCCTCTGATATGAAATGATTTTAGAAAGACATAGATCCTAGGAATAGCAGGTTGATTATCATATTAAAGTTCTGAATTCAATCTTGCTATATTTAACATTAAAAAATGGTTTGACTGTTGCCTTTTTTAATATTAGAGTCTCTGAATATAAAAAAAATGAACACGTTTTGTATTTTTTTGTTCAATCAAGCAATTGTGTATACTTATCATCTTATATATAATATTCATCAAATATGAATGCTTAAAATCTGCTTGCCAATTTCAAAGGTCATAATTTTAATATCCCAAACCAATATGTGAATTTTGTTTGGTGAAAACAGATCCCAGTCAGGATTGTTTATTATCCTGATATTTAGAAGTATATGGCTTTTAAAATGCTCTCTCGTCCCACTTTAAAAGGGAATTGTTATAGATCTGAAAGATGGATATCTTATAAAAGAACACGATGAAATCTGTGTATCAAAATCGTTTGAGTACAACACCCTATTCTGATCTGTTTGACCTGGGGTCAATAGATATTTTTAGGCGCACTGAAAAGCCCATTCGAAATTTTAATTCGACTTACTTTGTATTGGAAGCAAGCACAATGAAAATCAAAAATGCATGTAAACCACTACTAAGTTTCTTTGGTATTTCACCTCGCTTTTTTGATGAAAATTCTTTGTTCGAACTCATTGTTGAGAATTTACATCCTTCAGATGTATATAAAATTGAAGAGTATCTCAATTTTATTCACAAACAAGATAAAGCCAACTATTCAACCATACTGAAATTAAAAAACAGCTTTGGAGAATGGCGGCAAATTTGCGTGAATACAATTGTGGATCAGGTAAATATGGTCTTGTCCTCCGATCACCTCTATGTATGTTGTACTGATATGACGGAATTAATGGAGCTGGAACAAAGGAAGAGCTCCAATGGGATTGTATCACAAGAGAATGATGATTTGAAATTGATGGCTTCACTGTCCAAACGCGAAAAAGAAATATTAAAATTAGTTGTTCAGGGTTATACAGATAAAGAAGTGGCCAGTGAGTTGAATATTAGCTCTCATACAGCCATCACACACAGAAAGAATATTATCTATAAACTTAAAGTGAAAAACACAGCTAGCTTAGCCTTTACGGCAGGTCGAATAGGTGTTTTCTAAGCTAATCGTTCTTATCAGTTTTTAGGATTTTTCAATTCAAAAAAACTAGTAAAATGAAATCAATTATAATCTTTTTTGTAAAATCCCCATTTATGGGTATTGATGCAAGAAACTAATCTCTATAGATTTACAAAATAATTACTAACCGAACTACCCAATGAATCCTTTATAATGAAAAAGACATTTTTATTATTATCTGTTTTCTGTTTTAGCCTGATTGCTTCATTAAGTGCACAAAGCTTTAAGGTTTATCCATCGTCGGTGGAGTTTAAATTGGCGCCAGGTGAATCTAAAAGTTACGATATTACAGTTGAGAATACTTCCGATAGAGAAGAAAGTTTCATTGTAAGTACAAGTGATTTTGCCTACAACGATAAAGGTGATATGAAATTTTTCCCTGCTGGAACAACAAAACAATCATGTTCGAATTATCTCACAGTAAGCTCTTCGTTTTTAAAATTAAATCCTAATAGCAAAACCAATGTGACCGTGATGATGAATTTGCCTGAAGGAGCTACAAATACGACTAAATGGGGGCTGGTATCGATTAGGTCTGAAAAAGAATTTACAGGTCAGGCTGCTGATAAATCTGTCGTAAGAGCGGGATTGATTATTACGCCTGAAATTGCGGTTAAAGTTTTGCAAACACCACCAGGCTTAAGTGCCAAGAAAATAAATATCAACGATTTTAGAGAGTTGCAAACTGCTCAAGCTGATAGTAATAGAGTCTTTTTGGTAAATATGAGTAACGATGGTGAAATATTGACAAAGTTTAAGGTCTATCTGACTTTATCCAATCTTGAAACTCTCGAAGAGCAAACAATAGAACCCATTGAAATGGCGCTATTACCTAATGTAAAATCAGAAAAGAGACTGAAATTGCCTAAAGATGTCAAACCTGGAAGCTACTCCTTGGCTGCTATTCTTGATTATGGTGATGAGTACGATTTGGAAGGAATGGAGATGGAGATTGAAGTAAAGTAATTAATAATTGAACGAGCTGAATTACTAATTTAAATTAACATGAAAAACTACCTATACATATTTTTATTTATTCTTCGTCCTTTTATTAGCGAAGGGCAGATGATTGATACATTGTGGGTAGATAAAGCTAAGGGGCAAGTTGAAACGATATCTGAAATTAAAATAAAGAAAGATAAAAAGATAAAAAACGGATGGTTTAAATCTTATTATGAAAATGGGAAATTAAAACAATCTGGCAATTATCTAAACGATAAAATGACGGGGATATGGTTACATTATTCAACTGAAGGCTTGTTGTTAGCAAAAATTTCTTATTTGAATGATTTGAAAGATGGCTATTTTGAAAGGTATACATCAACTGGAGATATTAAACAGAAAGGACATTATAAAAAAGGTAAGCGAGATAATGATTTATATACTTATACCGATACTGGAGTTTTAAGAGAAATAACACCCTATAAATCGGGTTCTATTCATGGTTTAGTAAGAGCTTATAATGATGAAGGCGTGCCTACTGCAGTGATGACTTATGCAGATGGACAAGCAAATGGATTAATCCAGGAGTTTCATACCAATGGCAAATTGAAACTGATGGCTTATAAAAAGGGGGAGAAGTTTCACGATGAATATAAGGCCTATTACGAAAATGGACAGATAAAAAAAGAATTTGCCTATAAGAACGAATTGATACATGGGCCTTACAAAACCTATTACCCTGATGGGCAAATAGAAAAAACTTTGAATTATGTGTTGGGGGAAATTGTGGGTAAAGAAATTGAATACCATCAGAATGGACAAGAAAAAGAAGCCGGAGATTATTTGAATGGTAAACGTACTGGTTCATGGTCTACTCACTATGCCAATGGTAAAGTCTATACCCAAGGCAATTATTCAAAGGGGAAGTACGAAGGGGAGTGGCTAATTTTCTTTCCCAATGGGAATTTAAAGCAAAAAGGATCCTACGAAAAAGGTATGGCGGAAGGCTATTTTGAGCTTTATCATGAATCAGGTCCTGTAAAACAAAAAGGACATTTTAGAGCTGATAAAGAGGATGGCGAGTGGTTGTTTTTTCAGGAAGATGGTTCGAAAAAAATGAGTTTAACATTTAAAGCTGGTGCATTGCATGGTAAAGCTTTGGTTTTTGGAGCAGAGGGAAAAGTTGAGAAACAAAATCAATTTGCGGAAGGGAAACTCGTCAATCAGCTGGGAAGTAATTAAGAATCTAGAAATATAGAATTAAAAAAGGGGAAATCTCCACCCCCTGTCACGATCAATATGGAGACCATATAAACATAACAGGAGGTTGTTGGAGATACTGTCTACAACAAAATTAATATTTTTTTTCAAACAATCACCTAAAATGTTTTGTGTTCACACTTATTGAGAAATGATAAAAACAGGAGAAATACTAATTAATTGTTAATTTATAATCTTTTATTATGAAAACTTTATTGAAAATTTCTTTGTGTTTTGCTTTGTGTTCTTTCGTTGCAATGAGTGTTAGTGCTGTTGAGCCTGTTACTCCTCCAGCGACTGATGCTACTGGTACTATTACTGTAACAGTTGTTGAATTTTTAGAACTTGCTGTTACAAGTCCAAATGCTAAATTTATTTATGACGAGCATGGTAATACTGATGATTTATCTACTAAGACTTCTGTAGTTGAAATTAATGCTTCTTGTGATTGGACTTTCTCTGTTAATGCTAATGCTGAGGCTTTAACTGATGGTGACAAAGCTCCAATAGCTTTAAGTGTAATTTCTTATGATATTAATGGAGTAGGTGCTGTAGCATTAACTGAGGATGGTACAACTTACAATGGTGGTTTAAATACAGTTCCTACATTTAATGTAGATTGGACAGCAGATTTCTCTAGTCTAGGTAATATTTATGCAGGTGAATATAAAGTTGGTGTAACTTATGCAGTTGTAAAAAGATAATAGTAGTTTATTCTACTAATATACATTATCCGGGTATTCATTTACTCGGATATATTTATTCTTTACAAACTTAATAATACATCAAATGAAAAATATACTATTAATACTTGCATGTGCTTTATTTGTTTCTACTTCTGCTTTTGCGCAGTTGACTGAGAATCCAGGTGCTGTGACTGTAGATGTGGTCAAGCATCTAGAGATCAACTTAGATGGGGTTGACGTGATGTTTACTTATAATGAACATGGTATAACCCCTCAATCAACTAATAGTGATTGGAATAATGTTGTGGTTAAAGCCAATGTTGATTGGAAAATGGATGTTGTTGCAGTTGGTGGAGCTGAAGTTTTAACTCATACTAGCAGACCCGATGAAACAATTCCTGCATCTTTATTGACTTATTATCTGACAATTATAGAAGGAGTTGTACATTCTGATTATAATACAGCTATTTATCCATTTGTGCCAGCCGCTACTATTCCTCCTTATGGAAGTTTAAATGCGAAATTTAAAATGCAGTGGGACTTAGTATTACCAACAGAAGGCTATGTCAATTTATATGCCGGTGATTACAAAATAGGAGTTAAATATATCCTTACTGAAGGTACTCCTGGTGCTTAGACTATTAAAAGTAGATAACAGGTTATCATATCAGTCATACTCAATTAAACTTGGTATGACTGATATTTTCTCAATTCATGAGTCTTAAACTTAAAACTGATGAAAACAACCTTTCTCATAACAGTTTTATTAATCCTATGTGGAGGTGCAGGTTTAAAAGCTCAAACTGATTCACAAAATGGTGCAATAACGATAAAAGTGAAGCGATATTGCCATGTTTGTGTTTATAAACCATGTCAACCGCTTCATTTTAGTCAAAGAAATACAAAAAGGCGAAGGAAACGTGTTAAGGTGACAAGTAATCATGCTTGGCAATTACTTGTTCGTCCTCAAGAGAAGTACTTTCGAAATTTAAAGGGGCGTAAATTAGATAGACTCAATATTGAATATTATTTAGAAAAAAGATCAGGTAAGGGCAGTTTAAATAACCCTGGAACTAGATATAAGTTATTTTATACTCCCGATAATCCACCAAGTGGTACCGGTACTGTGTTGTTCGATGTGATGTTCGATTTGGATCTTGGAGATTTTAGAATCAAGAAGTGGGGGAATTGCAATGTAAAAGTTGAATTTGTGTGCTCACCTACCTGTTTTTGAATCACTCGACTGATTTTAGAATACATACCCCTAATTTATTATTGTAAAATAGTCTTTGTTATAGCACCTGAATTTTGAGAGTTGTAGATGAGTCAATTTAGAAAAACTTATTCTTTTTATTTACCCAATGGATTACAAGGCTTCTTAGTAAAACTGCTCAGAAATATAAGCTTATTGGTTATATTCTGTGCTTTTACTTTTGGAGCTTCTGCTCAAGAGCTTGATTTATCTAAGCAGGTAAATATGAATTTTATAAAGAGAGAGTCTCTACAAAATAGCGATTCTCTCTATTTTAATGTCTTAAAGGTTCAAAACCTTTCGAAAGATACCCTTCGATTAAATCTCAAGATCAGTCTTCCTGAAGAATTCTCGATGATGTCCCGCATCCCAAAGAGCATTATTCTAAAGCCAGGTGCTAAAAAAAATATCCCTTTCCGCTTATCCATATCTAACACAGCCTTATCAGAGCATGATTATCAAATATTAGCTCAACTATCAAATGAGGCCAATGAAGCATTTGAACCATCGATAGCTGTTGTTCGTATAAAAGAAAAGCGAAATTGGGAAATGCTGAATCCTGCCAAAGAGTTGAATATTACTTCAGGAGTCTTAAATGAATCCTATTTCTCTTTGGAGTTTCGGAATAATGGAAATATAAACGAGGAAGTTTCTCTTGTTATTGAACCACCTCAGGGTTATAAGGTGAAAGTTAGCGAACAGAATGCGGAGAATTACGAATTTGACTTATTAGCAGGACGAGATACCAGTCTTAATTTTGTTTTGATCAGAAAAAGAAATCAACAAGCTTTAAAAAATCAGGATAAAATTGAGATTAAGGCCTATAATTCATTAAAAGTATTTCGAAAAAATATTGAAATTAATGCCTTTTCAAGTCATTTCGAATTCATCAAAAAGAAGATAAAACGGAATAATTTTATAGAATATTCACACCGGACTTCAAGTTCAAAGTCGAAACCGACACAGTCAATATTGACCAGAGGTTTTATTCCATTTAAAAATAAAAAGAAGAAAATTGACTATTCTTTCATGAATTACAATATTGCTGACAAAGAGGATTTTCTTAAAAAGTCGTATTATAATCTAAGTTATTCAAGCCCAAAATTAATCGTCGGTTTAGGACAATCTTCATCTGCTTTGGGTGTTGATTTATATAATCCTCGATCGGTGTATTTGAATAAAAAGTTTGAACTCAATACAAATAATAAAATTGAATTTTATTCCAGTCAAGGTGTTGATGAAGCTATAACTTGTGTTGGATTAGGCTACGAGTATAGAAAAGATAAGTTTTCTTTGAAAACGTCTGCCGGATATACGCATAACGAGTTATTACAACAGAATGTTAAGTCGGTCAGATTGCAATCCTCCCTACCCTTAGGCGAAAAGCAAAGGGTTTTTATGACTCTAAGAAGTTCAGAACGCGAACATTTATTTCTAGACACAGATGTCACACAAGGTTTACAGGGGAATTTTTCCTATAACTTAAACTTAAGTAAACGTTTAAATTTCCATTTAGAATCTGCTTTTAATACCCCCGAATTTTATCGTACCAAGCAGAGTGTGGCTAAATATGGAGCTAAATTGAACTATGGCCTACCAAAACTAAAATCGACGCTTAGCCTTGAGTTTTTAACAAACAATAAAACCTATATCAGTGGTGGATTTGATTCCAGTTCCAGTTCTGAAAAATCCTTGGATAATAATGAATATAAAATATTCCTGAATCTGATGCCATCTCGAAAAGTCAAAATGAGACTGGGGGCCATGATGGACGAGGTTAATTTTGAAGATACCAATAAAGATAAACAGTTTACTCAATCTTATAATTTACTGCTTGACATGAGAAAAACAGGTAACTTTCAATATTTTGGATCTCTTATAGCGGGTTATCGTTTAAAGGAATATGATTTTGTTAACAACAATCCGGATCTTGAAGATGGTGGGATGGCTAATATCCATTTCGATGGTGGTTTAAATTATCAGTCATCAGGTTTAAGTGTGCAATACGATTACGGTCCATCCTTAAGTAGATCCTCTTTTAGTAGTGTCGATTATTGGATGCTTCGGGTTTCGCCCTATGTTAAAAAAGAATTCTTTAATAAGAAATTACTTGTTCAGTTTTATGCTGATTATACTCGCGATTGGGGGATGCAACGAACTTACATGAATGTTCGACCTCAAGTGAATATTCTTTTTAAGCATAATTGGCTGTTTAAAATAGAAGGTAATCTGTCGGTAAATGGAAAAAAAGACTTGAGCTTTGATGATGATAATTTCCGTCAGGATATCCGATTCAGTATTCGTAAGGATTTTAATTTTGGTAGAAAAAGAGGTAAGAAAAAGAAATATAGTGATGTAGACGTTTTCTTTTTTAAAGACGATAATAAGAATGATATCTTTGATAAGGGAGAAAAAGGCATCTCTAATGGATTATTGCGGATGTCACCCGTTGCTAATGATTCTATATCTGAGACATTCAGTTTATCACCTCTTCTGTCTGGAGACAATGGTAAAGTGACATACTCTAATATTCCTCAAGGAGCTTATGATTTGGATATTCAACGTATGCTTAATGTGGATGGTTATTTTAACTTTAAATCATCTAAGCATAATATTCAGTTAAAGCAAGACACGATCTGTTATATCCCTTTTGTAAAAGCTTATCGTATTTTTGGTAAGTTGGAATTGAAAAAGGCAGGCATCAGCTCTAAGAAAATAAATAAAATAAAAGGAATACGTGTGAGCGCTGTTGATAGTAAAGGACGTGAATATTCTTCGTTGACGGATAGAACAGGGCAATTTATGCTGCCTGTTGCCGGGAAAGACACTTATGCGGTTAGGATCAATAATCCTTATGGACGTTTAATTAAGGTGAGTGGTAACAATACCAAAGTCAATTTTGCTAATAATGATAAGGAAGAGGTGAATTTTCAATTTGTGGAAAAGAGAAGAAGGGTGAAGATGAAAAAAGCCAGTTCTTCAATAGCAAAACCGACAAATATAAAACAGCCAATTAAGAAGGATATTGCTGTGGAGAAGAAGGTGAAAACCAATAAATCAAAAAAGAATGAACTGGATCATTGGATTTTTACAAAAAAATCAGATACGGGGAATTCTAATGATAAATACTGGGTTATTGGTGCCTATCGAAATAAAACAAATGCACAGAAACGAGTAGACCAAATAAATCAAGCTGGAGCCAAATGGATTTTCTTACGAGATAAGAACCTCTATTATGTCTTCACTAAAAAGACGAGTCAAGTCATAACTAAATAAACATTAAAATCATTTTTTTTGAATATGAACCTAACTAGAATCTTTTCACTCTGTATTGTTTTCTGTTTTATTGTGTCCTGTAATTTTGATAGAGATCAACTTCAACAAAATGTATTGGCTGAAGGCTATTTGATTTGGACAGGAGAATATTCCAACGATGGCTGTGGGTTCTTAATAGAAATAGGCAGTATAAAATACAAACCTGAGGATGAATCTGTGATTGATGACAAATATAAAATAAGCAGTAGAGTCCCCGTAGAACTTGAATTTTTGGGTCTTAACCGAACGTTTGAACTCAGTTGCGGTGAAGCTAACGAGATAGAAGTGATAGAGATTATTTCGATGACTGAAATTGTGGTTGAAGAATAAGCCATCAAGCAAAAAAAGTCGCTCCCAGTGGAAGCGACTTTTTATATTCTAGATTACTTATTTGTCCCCACTTAAAAATTTTCATTGATTATTGAAATCAATGGTTTGTGGCCAGAAGGACATGCACTATACATTGTGTTGGCGGTCGTTTGTTTTATTAAAAAATGACTTACTTGTCAGAATTATAATAGTTTCTAACCCATGCCATTATTTGATTGTCGGTCATGTTATCCGCTTTTTCAACAGATAGCTTCTTATTATTATTAAATTGCGAGTGCTTTTCCAATAACTCGTTGTACAATTTTTCACCTGTTTGAGCAGGTCCAAAAATGACTATAGCATCAGCATCTGCAATACTTATGCCTATATCTTTAAAGAATTCTGCCAACTGATGCTTCTTCCTCTCTAAATATTTATTATCCTGAACCACATCTTGTTGCACTCCTTTTGACCTTGATCCACTTCCGCCACCTACGTGGAATTCTTCAACGTCAGACATAATCGTATCAAGGCTTTCCTTTCCAGCTTCAATGGAAACAATTTTTGCTGTTCTCTTATCAATCCAAATTCCTACGTTTTTCATGGTTTTATAATTTATATTTAATAATTACTGCCAACGGATGACTACAGTCTGTTATTGATGTTATTTTATCTTTTCCTTATGAAAATGTGAATACATTCAGCTGTTATTGAGGTGTATATTCACATTATATATAAAAATACAAAATTTAAAGTGAGATTCTCAAATTAAAACTAATACCGTCAAGCCTGATAATCTTTATTTTACGGATAAATTACATTATAAAGAGATGAGTATCTCGATAAGGGGATAAACTGAATATTGAGCCAAGAAACGATGTCTTTCTATTCGGTTTAAACGCCCTATCCATCAGAGTAATAAGTATGCGCTTCGGAAACAAAAAAGATGGCATCACAGCTTGCTAACTGATACCCATTTTTAATGACACAAGCATCTTTTAGTTAAAAGGATCTGATTTTTAGCTTTGAAAGGTTTTTGCTTACAAAAAAAGACGACCCATATGAGTCGTCTTTTTATATTCTAAATGGCTTATTTGTCTATTAATTCAGACAAGGATCCGTTTCTTTATTCTCTTTAAGTAAATTATCCTTTTTCTTCAGTTCAGATACAATGATATTGTTCTTAACAGTTGTGAAAACAATATCTTGAGCTTCTGCAAAGGAAATATCGTATTTGCGATCCACTTGGCGGTACTCTTCCGGGTATTTTTCTAGCAACTTATCGTAGAAATTGTCAAGTAAGTCATTACTTGGGTTTCTGAATTCCAATTTCAATTCGAAACGACGAAGCAAGGCAGAGTCAATCATATCAATTTGATTGGTTGCTGCAATGATAATGGAATGCTTCGGTAGCGAGTCGATAAGTTGAAGCATGGTATTCACCACACGTTTCATCTCATTGCTATCCGTATTGTCGTAATCACGCTCTTTCCCAAGTGAGTCGAACTCATCGAAGAACAGAACAGCCTCTTGAGATTCTACCAAGCGGAAAGCTGAAGCTATATTAGCCGAGGTTTCACCCAGTTTTGAAGAAACAATACCTCCCAGGTTAATCACTTTAATCTTCTTACCCAGCTTACGAGCAATGGCACGGGCTGTCATTGTTTTACCACAACCACTTTTACCGTGGAGCAGGAGTTTATTACTAAGCGGGAGATTGTATTTCGAAAGGATATCACAATGTTCGTACTCGCGCAGGAACTGATGGATTTCAGCACCTAGTTTTTCATCAAAAACGACATCTTCGAAAACGACATGACCCCTGTTGGGAACATATAATCTTTCCATTTCTTAAAATTTTGTGTTGTTGTTGTGTTTAGACTGCAAACCTACAGTTTTTTTGGAATAGAATTTCAGTTTAACAACATATTTTAACTAAAGGCTAATAAAGTCAAAAGGACGAAAGGTTAAAAGGTCAAAAAGTCGAAAAGGCGTGATCGAAAAGTCAGGGATATAAGCATAGGAGGTTCTGTTATGGGATATAGAAAATGAGTCTATGACATATACCCCCGAGAATTCGGGGTGCTTATAGTCATAGCCTGATAGGCGTGTTATTCTGCGTCCATCTGTGCTGTCAGTTGGGATTTAAAAATTAGAGTTAATCAGTGTTTACCGAGTTTACGAGCTCGACGAAGTCCATTAGTGGTTCTCTGTTTTAAAGTTGAAATAAAGGAGAGAAGTCCACCATTGGTGATTCCCCTATTTTAAACTCAGGAATCTCAACCACCGGACAATCGTAGCCATATTTTTTCAGATAGGTTTTAAAGACATGGATTGAATCTTCAAGAATGACATCACTATTATTTGGGTAATGATTATAAATGAGACCATGAATTGGTAATTTACGATTCGCTGCTAGTTCCAAAGTCATCAGAGTATGATTAATACTTCCCAATTTAGATGATGTGATGAGAATAAGCGGGTGCTTTTTCTCTTCCAGATAATCCAATAGAGAATAATCCAGTGTAATAGGCACATGAATACCACCCACACCTTCTATTAAAAGGGTGTCACAAGTCGATACCAGCTTCTCTGTTGAATCATTAATCACATTAACATCTATTTCCTCACCATCAATCTTAGCGGCTAAATGAGGGGATGCAGGGTAGGTGAATACATAAGGACAAGTCGTACCGTCTTTGTCAACTCCGTAGGGTTCTACACCCATAATCTCACGATGAGCAAGTATATCTTCTGAAATACCGACACAACCCGTTTGAGCAAATTTTTGTGTCATCACGTTTACATCTCTATCAAGAAGGTATTTTGCCATTAAACCTGTCGCAAAGGTCTTTCCTGCGTCTGTATCAATTCCGGTTATAAAGTAAGTGCTCATTGTTGATGATTTTGATGATGTGTTAATTCGTTGATGTGCCGATTCTGTCAATATGGAAATTGCCATATCATCATATCAACTCATATGATAGAAATGATTCGAGTTATTTTCCTTTAACCTTCTCACTTTGACCTTTATACTTTATTTCTTTATCCTTATTTTTAGGTTTCGCAATAAAGTAAATTGGCTGATAACTCAGTGGTACACCTAGCTCTGTTCCGTACAAGTCTTTATAGCGTTCTTCAAAATTCTTCAGATCTGATTTTGTCCAAACCTTACCTGGTAAGCCATTAACGCCAGTCCGTTTCATGTGATGCAAAACCCCAATTGGCTCAGGAAAATGACGGGTGATGATCTCTTTTTCACTCCAAATGACATCGAAATACTTATCCAGAAGTCGTAGGTGTGTGTTATAGGTGAGGTAATCCAATCCACTGCCGTTTACTGAACGAATCTCACGGTAATTTTCAGGACCAAAACTACTGAAAGCAAGAAAACCATTAGGCTTCAATGCTTTTGCGCATTTTTGAAGAAAGGCATCCAGATTATGAAACCATTGAAAGGTAGAGCCAGAAAGAATCAAATCTAAATTCGGAGGAATTTCATTGGATTCGATATCCCCAGCCATGAATTGAATCTTGGGATTGAGTGATTCCAATACAGGAGCGTATTCCTCAACAATATCATTAGCCGTATAGCTATTAGCATCAAAGAATTGAAAATATTTTTCGGTAAGAACAGCAGGACCACAACCAATCTCCAATACTGAGCTGTGATATTCAGGACAGCGCCATCTCATCTCAGCAATTAATCTGGAAGCAATGGCTTCCTGAACAATCGCATGCTTGCGATAAGTGGTGATGCTTTTCACAAAACCCTTTTGAACCTTATCCTTATTTATCTCTTGCTGACTCAATTTATTTTAATTACGAATTGTCAATTACGAATTACGAGAACTCTATGTTTAGTTCTGTATTGCCTTATTAAAAAATAGAAAACTTCTAAATCTACTTTGATTGCAAATATCTACACATTAATTTAGATCTTTTAGCTCATCACTTTTTTACTCATTTACTCTTTCACTTCCAAAATCTCATCCCAACTGTTCCAGGCTTGGAAACAGAAATG
>Ga0070724_10000656_pt1 | contig 23264 bp, 24 predicted proteins | sample tdDd001_FD_67278 | JGI IMG/M metagenome (GOLD analysis project Ga0070724, IMG submission 67278) | Marine sediment microbial communities from the Atlantic coast under amendment with organic carbon and nitrate - tdDd00.1 | ecosystem: Environmental > Aquatic > Marine > Coastal > Sediment | place... | reverse complement strand
CAGGATGTAATCTCTTTTGTTTGCAGTCAGTACAAAAACAAATGGGTAGATATTACCACTCCCAGTGGTTTAATAGTAAAAGTTAGACTAGCAAAAGTACTATTACCTTCAGGAGAAGAAGAATATTTACTAACATCATTGTTAGATGAAAAGCAATTCTCTTTGAATAAATTAAAACATTTGTATCATTTGCGTTGGGGAGTTGAAGAGCAATTTAAAGATATTAAACATGCAATTAGCATGGAAAACTTTACTGGCAAAAAAGTTAACTCTGTTAAGCAAGAATTCTATGCCAATATTTTGACATATAACCTTGCTATGATGATGTGTAAGCCAATAATCGACAAGCAAATACATAAGAATAAGAAACGAACCTATACATATAAAACCAATAAAAGAGCATTGCTTGCGAAAATAAAACAATGCTTTGTCAGCTTATTTTATGAGCCAGATATAATACTTTATACATTAAATCAAATGATTAAAGTAGTTGCACTTGAATCAGTACCCATAAGAAAAGGTCGTAGATATAAACGTTCTAAAACTTACAAAGCAAAACTAAAGTTTACAAGATCGTATACGCCAGTAATTTAACCCTTAACTTAATGACATTGCTTTTAGGGGAGATCCCGATAGGGAGAGGGGTGCAAAACTTCAACTAAACCATCCCTCAACTATTATGAAGAGCCGTTCTATTTTAAATCCTACTAATCATTTTACTTCTTGTTTAATATTGTTTAGTGTGACAAATACTTAATTTTGTCCGCCATAAAAATAAAAGGTGCAGTAGTGCATATATACAAGTGAACTGACATCTGAACAAGACTTATAAAACAAAATATAGATGATAAAAAAAGGAATTGTTATTCTAGTTGGATTAATCTTCGGATTCTCATTATATGGACAAAATAGGAATACAGAAACATCAATTCATGAGGTAATTAAAATCCATGCAGATGAAATATTTGATAGTCTGGTAAAAGTCAGAAGAGATTTTCACATGTATCCTGAACTACCCGGACAGGAAAAGAGAACTTCAAAAAAAATTGAAAAGTACTTGCTTGATCTTGGCTTAGAGGTTAAAACGAATATTGGTGGATATGGCGTAATTGGAATTTTAAAGGGTGATAAAAAAGGTAAGAAAGTTGCATGGCGAGCCGACATTGACGCCGTATGGACAAATGCACCAGATGTTGTAGAATTTGCTTCAAAACATGAAGGAGTAAGGCACATTTGTGGACATGATGTGCATACGACCATTGGTTTAGGAATCGCCAATGTGTTATCACAGGTTAAAGATGAATTGAATGGAACTGTATACTTTTTGTTTCAGCCATCCGAAGAAAACTTCCAAGGTGCTAAATCGATGATTAAAGATGGTTTATTCGATATAATTACACCCGATGAAATATATGCTTTGCATATGTTTCCGATACCAACAGGGACGATCTCAATCAAACCCAACGAAGTGTTTACACACATGCGCAGGATTAGAATAACTTTTGAAAAAGATATTCCGCTTGATCCTGTAAAAAAGCTAACATCTGATATTGCCAGAAGTTTATCACGGGCGAAACCGGATAGTAAGCCATGGGAACTTCAAAATTTGTCTCATCCTGAAATTGGAATATTTAGTCCCGATAATAGTTATCAGGATTATTTGATTTTCAATGATAACTTTAGAATTACTAAGCAAGATGATCTTTGCTTGTTTGAGTCAGTTCTTTATGAAACAAACCAATCAAATTTGGATAGTATTCTTATTAAAACTGAGCAACGAATTCTCAATTCAGAATTCAAAGACCAACTAATAGGTGTTGAATACACAACAGAGGATCCGGGAGTAGTGAACAACGAAGAGCTGACCGAAAATGCAATCAATTTGATTGGTGAGATTTATGGCAGCAAAAGCATAATTCCAACTTATGGGCAAATTCCTTATTTCAATGATGATTTCTCTTATTTTCAAGATCATGTGCCTGGAGTTTATTTCCTGTTAGGCGGTTCCAATGCTGATAAAGGATTAATGTCTATGCCCCATAGCGCAGGTTTCGCAGTTGATGAAGAAAGCATCAGAATTGGCATGAAGTATTTTGCATCATTGATTATGGATAGAACAAATACTAAATAAAACGCTAGCTAACAAAACTAAGCTCTCCACATCCTCACAAAATTACACAAACACATTATAAAAGCCTTAAAAGTTTGTCTCTTGGCAAGCTTTTAAGGCTTTGTTTTTTGGGTTCACAACTTCAAACTAAAATTATTAAATTCTTATTAACTGAGAACTTGCTTAGCATCTCGCGATGCTTAGCAAGTGGTTCCCAATTACAATTAAAGTTTAGTGTTTTGTTAAACGATTATTGTTTCGTACTTTCAAAGTCGAATACATAATAAGTGTACATTATCGACCTATATTGGTAAATTAAAGACAATTGTGTTTATTTATAAGTTTGCTTACATTCTTTAACGATGTTGTATAATTTACCGTTAGTCTAAATTTTATGAAGAATATTTTATTAATAATATTATCAATTTTCGTGACACAATTCGGAGAAGACAAATCTTATTCGAAAAGCATAACTAATCGAAACGATAAAAGCGTTTACGTTGAAATGTACGCATTGAATAAGAATAAAATAGAAAATTATCAAACAGGTGTTTATGCATGTAAACTTGAATACAATGACAAAGTAGCATTTTGTGTAACTGGTGACACTCTGACAATAAACACAAATGTTGAAACTGAAAAAGTAGAGTTTAAACATGATCTTCTGGAAGTATTTATTTACAACTCCAAAGACGCGGAAAACATGTTCTTTTATTCTAGCCCGAGTGACACACTATTTTTAAAGCAATATGAGAGAGCTGATTTTTTCAAAATTAGCGACACCATAAATATTAAATGAAACGTAAGCTAGCTAAAGTTAAAATTAATGGACATTCAATAAGATACTGTAACAAAAATACTAAACGCTAGGGGCTTTGATAAGGCGGCAGTTTTAAATCTCCTACAAATATTAGCAATATCGTAAACAATTAACAAAACAAGACTGAACAATTTAAAATCAAGATTTCTTCTGATAAAGTTGCTTAGCATCTTGAAGATGCTTAGCAACGTCTTCCCAATATCAATCAAAAACCAAATACAACAATCGAATTTTATCACTGATAAAATCAAAAAGGAAAAGCCTGGACCACAAGCTCAGGCTTTTTCCTTTATAGGTGTTTTGTTAAATGATTATTATATTGTACTTTCAAAGTCGAATACATAATAAGTGTACATTATCTCCCTATATGGGACAAATTATTTTTTAATGGGCTGAAATAATTTGTCCAAAGTGGTATTCACAGCCCAACAGATGATAAGAGGCGGTTATATCTCATAAACTAGTGACGAGACATACCGCCAAACCGTTAGGCATCATTACCTAGGATGACTAGTAAGCATTTTTATAATACCAAATTTTGATGCATAAAGAAAGAATAAATAAACATTTCAAGAAGTTAGGAGTACTTTTTGGCTTAGTTGTACTTTTCATATCGTGTAGAACAGGAGAATATAAATATGGTTATTATAAAGACTATCGAGGATACATTCATAAACAATTTTTTTGCTCCTCTGACAAACAGGATGCAATCTGGTTAGTTGATCGCTATAAAAACTTAGGAAAAAACAGCAGCTCTGACTTTGAAAATGAATGTGTAAGAAGAGGAATTGGTTGGGTTAAAGCAAAGAAAGCAGGTGAAATAATCCGTTATTTTCCAGACTTGGGAATTGCTAAAGTTTTATATCGATTTTCAAATGAGGAATTGAATGCTCCAGCAAGGCTTGATGTCAGAAAAAGAAAATGCTATGTTCCACTGCTGCTGTTACATGATACATTACCAAAAGTTGATACAGTTAGATATATACCGGATTGACTTAATTTTATTGACAAAGTAACGATTGCCTAACAAAAGTAACCGTTGCACATCCTCCTTAAATAAGATGTATATATGATTAGAGCCTTAAAAGTTCGTCAATTGGCAAACTTTTAAGGCTTAGTTTTTTACTCTCACAACTTCAAAATAAAATTGTTGATCTTACCAATTGATTAGTTGCTTAGCATCTCGAGATGCTTAGCAACTTGTTCCCAATTTCAGTTGAAAACGAAAAATAACAATTAGATTTACCTGAGCCAAGCTCAGGTTTTTTCATTTACAAGTATTTTAGTAAACGATTATTGTTTCGTACTTTCAAAATCGCATCACAAGAGATGTTGTGATCCATCCATATAGGTGAGATAAAATCATTTTTTTAAATTGTATGTATAAAATGATATCGATTATATACCTTGGTAACAAGTAAAATATGAACCTTTATAAGAAAGAAATATTACGAATAAAAGACAAATGCTATTCCAATCAATGGCAGATCGATACTGTTATAGGATTGAGGAATTACATAGATAATAATTTTCAGGAAAATTTGAATTTAGAACTCTTTTCCCATATTCGATTTGTTTCAAAATACCACCTCCTAAGACTGTTTAAAAGATATTATGGTCAGACTCCTAACCAATATTTAATGGATAAGAGAATTGAAAAAGCTAAAGAGTACATCAAAAAAGGATTATCCGTCTCGGAAGCTTGTTATAAGGTAGGATTTGAAAGTTTAGGCTCATTTAGTTCCTTGTTTAAAAGGAAAACGGGATTTACACCAAAGAAATATCAAAAGAGCAATTTTCGATAAATTTGTTTGATTACAATTTAAAATCTTTGCATCGTTAAATCATTTAAAAAATTGAAGTAATGAAAATTAAATTGGTAAGTATTCCGGTAGATAATCAAGATAAAGCACTTGAATTCTATACTGAAAAATTAAACTTTGTAAAGAAAATTGATATCCCTGTAGGCGATGGCAATAGGTGGTTAACCGTAGTTTCATGTGAGCAACAAGATGGACCTGAATTATTATTAGAGCCAGCACCCAAAAATTTTGAGCCAACAAAAATCTATCAAAAAGCTTTATTCGATGCGGGCCTACCTTATACCCAATTTGACGTTTCAGATGTTGAAAAGGAGTATGAAAGGCTAAGAAGTTTAGAAGTTGAATTTAGTGTGAAACCAACAGAAATGGGAACTGTGAAAATAGCAGTTTTTAATGACACTTGTGGTAATCACATACAGATTGTAGAAATTTTATAAGAGCATTCCTACCTACGAGAAAAATAAATATATCGTAAAATGAAAAACTTTTTATCAATAATACTATTACTAAGCTTAACCGCTTTAAGTTGCACAGATTCAAAAAATAGTATGAAAGAAACTGAAATGCTTCGCTTAGAGAACGATAGATTAAATAAACTATTAATCGAAAATAAAGAAAATATGAAATTAGAGATTAATATGATTGTAACCGATGCTAAAGAAGCAGGAGATTATTACAAAAAAGTTCTGAATGCTGAAATTATTTCACAAACCAATAATGAATCTGGAATGAATGAGACAATGATGAAACTCGGTGGAGTAGAAATTAGAATTCTGGATGAGAATAAAGATATAGGACTATTTGCTCCTGTAGAAGGTGCAATGCCATCTATGAGTATAAATCTTTTTGTTGACGATATTGACGTGTTTTACAATAATGCCATAAAAGAAGCTTGTAATATAATTTCACCTTTGCAAGAATTCCCTGATATTCCAGCTAAAAATGCGGTCTTTTCGGATAAATTCAATCATCTATGGATTGTAAACCAACAATATTGATATTGAATGCCAGTTGCGTAGCAACTTCTTGCCAATCTCAATCGAAAACCTAAAAATAACAATCGAATTTTACCATTGATAAAATTCAAAAAGGAAAAGCCTGAGTTTACAGCTCAGGCTTTTCCTTTTGCAAGTATTTTGTTAAGCGATTATTGTTTTGTACTTTCAAAGTCGATTACATAATAAGTCCACATTATCGACCTATATGTGTAAATAAAGACAATTGTGCTTATTTATAAGTTGTGAGCAAAACAAAAGGAGCGAAATAGTATTATTCTATAATATAAATTAGCAATGAGAAAATTATTAATCATCGGACTTATTATTTTTAGTTCGATTTCTACTTATTCACAGATAAATACCAAAATTATTTCATTTGAAACAAGATACCCTATACCGATAGGTAATAACTTTATCAATAAGGGATTTGACAAGGGATATTCTGGACAGATAGACTTTGGTATAGATTATAATGTAATAAATAAAAGAAAATTAGGAATTGGAGTACTGTTAAATGCCTCTTTTTTAAATTTATCTGAGACAGATGTAAATTTATTGATTCTAAGTCCAAAGGTAAAAGTAGAATATGAAATTGATTTAAATAGAATTAGTATTCTTCCACAGTTTGGTATTGGATACTCAAAATGGCTTTTTAGAGGATCTGAAATGACTTATTTTGATGAGATTTCAGACCAATTTCAAAAACGAAAATACAAGGAAGACCAAAGTGGATTAACAATTATGGGATCCACAAAGTTTCTGATAAATAGCAATAAGAGGATAAAATGGTTTTTAAAACTGTCTTATGAATTTACAAAACTTGAGAAGGATGATATAGGAAATTCCAAATTCAATAGAAACATACATTTATTTTATCCAGGAGTTGGAATGACTTGGAATTTTAGAGAATAAATATTCAGCACACAACATAAATTAAAATTAATGGGCGGTGACGCTCAATAAGATACTGTAACAAAAATACTAAACGCAAGTGGCTTCGATAAGGCGGCAGTTTTAAATCTCCTACAAATATTAGTAAAACCGTAAACAAGCAAATCAAGATTTCTTCCGATAAAGTTGCTTAGCATCTCGAGATGCATAGCAACTTGTTGCCAATCTCAATGGAGCTTTAGTATTTTGTTAAACGATTATTGTTTCGTACTTTCAAAGTCGAATCATAACAACATCCCTCTAGTCGATATATGAAAAATAACAAGCAGATGATTGTTATAACATAGTTTGGCGTGCATTAACCAAAACAAAATACAATGACAAAAAGAGACTTCTTCATTTTAATTATAAAACTCTTCGGATTATTCTCACTTGTGACTTCTTTATTTTCTGTATTACCTGGTAATATTTCATTTGCATTAGGACATTTTGATACATTTATGGTAATTTGGATAATTATTGCATTAGTAGTAATAGTAGGACTTTTTGTATTGCTTATATTCAAAGCAGATAAAGTTGTGAATATATTGAAACTTGACAAAGACTTTGATGATGAGCGAATTGAAATGGGAAATTTAAATCCTACTAGCATAATTAAGCTTGCACTTATTATTATTGGTGGGTTGCTCATTATTGATAATTTTCCTGCAGTATTAAGTCATACTTTATTTGCATTTAAAGGAGATTTAATTGGGATGACTTATGAAACAATAGATAAATTTAATTGGGCTGTTGGTGGAATCAAGTTAATATTAGGTTTTTTACTAATAACAAATTACGATTTAGTATCTAGAATTTTAAGGACTAAGGAGAAATGTAAATAACGACACACTAACAAAACTAACTCCTCCACATCCTCATAAAATTACCCATATACAATATAAAGCCTTAAAAATTCGTCAAACGGCAAGCTTTTAAGGCTTTGTTTTTTACTCTCACAATTTCAAAGTAAAATTATTTAACCTTACCAATTGAGAACTTGCTTAGCATCTCGAGATGCTTAGCAAGTGGTTCCCAATTACAATTGAGGTGTTGTATTTTATTAAACGATTATTGTTTCGTACTTTCAATGTTGATGTAGAAGAGTTGATGTTATCCCACTTATGTGGAGGGATAAAATCACTTTTCTAAAATCGTATGTGTAAAATAACAAACATATGCGTGTTATATATACGTTGTACACCATTTCTAACATAACACCAACAAATATTAATCAATAGTCAAAATTTAATAAAGACAGAATAATATGACTTACAATCCTTCTGATATATTTTCAAAAGCTGATCTTAGTAAAATTACTAAATCAAGAACTGTTAATAAAGACATTATTGTTAGAGGAGAGCATTTAAATGTTCTGAAAGGAATTGAAAAAATAAATGGTTCCTTAGGAATCAGTGACTCGAGTTTAGAAAATCTAGGTGAACTAAAAGAGATAACAGGAGATTTTTGGATGAGTTCTAATACAGTATATTCTCGCTTAACCTCATTAGGGAAATTAGAGTTTGTTGGAGGAGATTTGAATTTACGATATTCTAACATAAATGATTTAGGTGCATTAAAAAAAGTAGAAGGCAAAATTAGTTTAAGAGATACTGCAATTGAAGATCTTAATGATTTAACATTCGTTGGAGGAAACTTGTTTTTGCCAAAAAGACTTCAAAACAAATTAGATCTTTCAAGAATTACTATAAATGGAAACGTCCGATATTGGAATGATAGTAAAACTCCAAAAAATATTATTCCAAAAGAAGAACTCAACTTAGTAACATACTCTAAAGGAGTGCCGAATTGGCAACATCAATATGTTTATTCTGTCAAGGAATTAGAAAATGCAAATTACGAGCAATTACAATTTTATAAGATTTACAAACAAAAATTCAAAAAAGGAATATTCCTGGATTTAGAAGGAAATGATAATTATTCATTCATACTTTATTACGATTTACTTTGTGAGAATTCCCATCATAAAAATATGGAGAACCTCCAACAACATTTCATTAATCTTGAGAAATTCTATCCTAAAACCAAAAACTATACGCAATCAGCTATCATTGAAAAGATGGAAAGTCATAAAGACTATGAAGCCGCATGGAAATTAATATACAAAGAAAAAAACATTAGAGTTCAGAATATAATTGAATACGAAGAAAAACTCAAACGTTCCCTCCTTGACGGAGAATTAATGGTAAAATTAGGTGGAATTAGCCATTTAACAGAATTTGGACAAAATAATATAGAAAATATTAAACCATTTGCTAATAAACAACTCGAGACATATGAGATAGAAAAAGGGATTAAATTTTTTGAATTATTTTTTCAAAATGGTAAGGTATATCAAACTTCTGAAAAATCAATTAAGTCAGAAAGAAAGGGGATTTTTAGTTTTCTAAGAAAAATAAAAAAAGAAACTATATTAACGAAATATGACCCTACATATTATAAGCAATTTTTCCTAAATAAATCTGAATATGATCATTACAAAGCCATAGATGATGATCAAGTTCATTTAAATAACCGTTCTGAAATAACTCATGTTATAGAAAAAGCTATTTTTAATCAGTGTAAGTTAATCTTGAAACAAGCTGAAGATCTGTATCGAGAATCAATTGGAATGCCAAAAATAGGCGAAGGTTGGATTAGCGAAACTGAGTTATTCTACAGAATATCGAATTATTTTAAAGAATATAAAGTTATACAACATGGTTCACCTGATTGGATTGGTCGACAACATTTGGATATTTATTTACCAGAAGTAAATATTGGTATAGAATATCAAGGAGCACAACATTATGTAGCAGTTGATTTTTTTGGTGGTCAAGAAGCATTAGAAAAAACGAAAGAAAGAGACGAGAGAAAGAGGCACAAATGTATTGAAAATGGATGCTCATTAATATATGTTAATGAGGGATATGAATTTGAGGATGTTTGCAAAAAAATAACTAAAATAATAAAAAACGGTGTATAACATGCATTATAGCAAATTGGGGTTTAAAGAGGTTTTCGTATGTTGTTTTCCCGCATCAAATTCGGTTCAACTTGACAAAAAAACTAATCCGAATTCCCCAACTTGCCAAAACGCACCTTGTTCAACTAATGAAATAAGAGTGCAACGATTAAAAACAATCTACTCACACTTTCAAAAACAAACCAAACAATAAAAAATCCTCCATCACAAATACCCTTCTGATTAGGTGATCATTAGCGAAAAATATCCGAATTATAACTCTTCATAAAAATATTTTAAAATTATTTTACAAAAAAATATTATTGGAAGAATTCCTCTGAAAGGCTACTAAAATTAAAGCATACGCTTTAATTTAAACCTCACTTTTTAGATGATGAATCTAAGTTTTTTGCTGATAAATGAATTTTACATTTGGCATTTAAAGAAATATTTCTTTAACTTTATAATAGAATAAGAACCAGAGCTTTAAATCAAGCTAATTCATAATAACGAATTAGAAGGCTCTAATTCTCTAAAGGTTACTTCCGGAAGAACTTTTCACATTGGCTCTGCAGATCCAATACTATAAATCCCACCAAAAAATAAAGAAGTAAGACGCCCCTTATTTCTGAACTGACGATTTTGATTTGTAATCAAGATTTGAGCTTTGTAAGCAAATTCTATTGTATGTCATAGTAAAGGCAAATTGCAAGGTATTGTTGTTTGTTCAACAGTCTGAAAAAATTTTGTGAGTGTCACAAAAGATTTTGCTTCTCACTTACACAGATGTGCGAGAGCAAGAGAATTTTTCGCGAGGACAAGAAAAGCTTTTGTTTTTCACATCCACAGATGTGCGCGAGCAAGAAAATTTTTTGCGAGAACAAGAAAAACTTTTGTTTCTCACATCCACAGATATGTGCAAGCAAGAGAATTTTTTGCGAGAACAAGAAAAGTTTTTGTTTCTCACATACACAGATGTGCGAGAGCAAAAGAATTTTTTGCGAGAGCCACAAAATAAGAGCTTTAAAGCTTACTTCAATGACGTAAGTTGCTGATGATAAGCTGAATTAGTTCGGCATCTTTAAGGTGATAACATTACTTATATGTAATTTTTTAAGCGCCTCGAAGGACGGCATCTTTTTTTAATAACTCTCGTTTTACGAAAGCTTTAGTAAGATCGGGAAGTTTCGAACTTTGTTCGAAAATCGCGCGACCGCACTTAAGTTTGAGGCAGATAAGAGAGAGATTTAAAAAGCAGCCTTGATTTTTTTTCCTTCGTTTTTTGGATCAAGCCAAAAAATGGAGTCGGGTTTGGGCGGAAAGCCCAATAAATTAATCTTGATCTTTTTTAGATCAAGCCAACAATTGTAGCGTAGCAAAAATTGTGAATACAATTGAATTCAGGTTTTTAATGAACCATGAAGTCGGGTATGAGCGAAGCGCCATTTAAGTAAGTTGTAATAATTAGTAAGCTTGGAATCTTATCTAATTTATTTGGATTCAAAGCATTTAAAAATGAAAATTATAAAGCTATGAATAAAAAAAATGTTCCAATTCAAAACATGATGTATCAGATCAACGATTTCGTAGATGTGAATAAAACCAAGCTGGAGCTGATTCCTTTGGTGTGGACTACTATCACCAGTCTCTTGCAAAAGGGCGATCAGTTTAACGCGGCAATTCGTCAGCAAGCAATCGATATTGGTGGTTATACCCTTACCAAAAAAGAGAGTAAGGAGAACCTGGCAGGCAGTCTGATTAAGGTGCTCAACCTTATCTACAACAATTGTTTGCAGAAGAACGATCTGGATGATATCAACAATTACAAATCGACACTTAAAAAGTTGATGCGTTTGTCCTACTCCAAACTTCTCGATAAATCCATAACAACCATTGCCTATTGCGAGGCTCATACCGAATCTTTGGCTGAAATGGGCATTTCAGAAGACATGCTACAAATCTTAAAAAACGATTCATCAGCTATGGAAACCTATATTGCCATACCGCAGGAGATGATTAAGAAGAGGGAAGAGGCTGGACTAAAAGTAGAACAATTGGCACGTGAAATAGATCAATTGCAAATCAATCAATTGAATAAATTAATGGAGAGTTTTTATAGCACATCAGATCCCGACTTGTATACAGCTTATAAACAAGCCGTGAAACGTGAAAAGCCAGGTAGTAGAAAAATGGCTCTTATCGGATCGGTTAAAGATAAAATTACCAATCAGCCAATCAAACGGGTACATATTCTAATTTCAGAGGCTGAGATCGATCATGTAATAAAAGGTGAAAAAGGTGGTTTCCGAATTCCTCAACTCGATGCCGATACCTATCAGGTCGAAATTATGGCAACCAACTACATCACTCAAAAGCTTACTCTGGTTCACAATTTTGGAGAAACCGATCGTTTGGATATCCTTTTAGAGCCAGAGACAGTTGCGTAAATATCATTTTAGTTTCTTCATGCTGTGTTACACTTTATTCTTGGTGGGATATGGTGTGATACAGTAGTTAAGGTGCAATCGGTCGTGATTGCACCTTTTTTCTGTCGATCTTTTTAAACAAAAGCATCATGTAGATCTTATTCCATTAATAAACTATATTTACTGCATTAAAGATTCGGGAAATGAAGAAAATCGAGACACTTCTAATCATATTGATGCTATTTTTGCTGCAATCCTGCAGCCAAAACGATACGGATGATCCAATCGAAATAAAATCGAACGAAGCTTTATTATTAAAACTGGAATTAGAACACGAAGGAGATACTTATACAACTACAATCGATGAGAAAACTGTTTCTCTCTCTCATCCATTCCCTTTTGCCAGTGAAAAGTTTACCGTAAAAACCATTGAGATATCGCCCAAGGCAAGTATAAATATAAAAGCAGGAGATGTATTATTTGTAAATGATAGTCCCGTTTCTATTGAGATTACCGCAGAAGATGAGCAAACCATCCAGAATTATGAATTGATCATTCAAATAGCCGAAGAGGTGAATTATGCCGAATTGTTGTTCGAACAGTATACAGATTCTGATTGCGAGATATACGCTACCAAAGATATTGGTGATCTGAAAGTTGAGAACAATGCATGGAATGCGAACGGACTACCTCTCAATAGCTATTTGCAGTGTATTTATATTTACGATGATGAAGACCTGCAACTGCTTGGTTGGAAGTGGGCTTATCCCGATAATGCTTATGGAGTGAATGCCTATCCCCAGTTGATTTATGGCTGGAAACCCTGGCAAGCATCTTCTACAACGGAGAAATTGCCTAAAAAAATATCAGATATTGCTAAGCTCAAGGTTTCTTATGAGGTAGAAACTACAAGAAATGATGGGGATTACAATCTAGCTTTTGACAATTGGATCAATTCGTCATCAGGCATTACGCCTCAGAACATTCTATTTGAATTTATGATTTGGGAGGATGCAAATAATTTGCTTCCCTTTGGAGATTTTCAGGAAGAAGTTAGCACGACGAATGGCACCTATAAATTCTATCTGGGTGAGCCCGATTGGGAACCTGAGGGGAGTAACTGGACCTATTTAGCCTTTCAGAGAAAGAACTATAGAACCAATGGAACAGTAGATATTGATGAACTGATATCCTATTTGCTAGCGAAAGGCATCATTTCTCAAGATCATTATCTGGCTTCAGTAGAATTAGGAAATGAAGTCGGAAATTCAAGGGGACAAACCATTATTAAAAAGTTTGCAGTCGAATTGGAATAAAACAATCTAATTCCGAATAAATTAAAATCTCGTGATTATACTCTAGGCATTTCTTAACAATTGTTATCGTTGGGCAGTTTTTAGCACTCTTATTTTGCATCATATTTATCACTAAAAATATGGATGTAATAATGAAGAAAACAATAATCATTGCTCAATTACTTTTGATTACAGCTTTTGTTAATGCACAGCAGGTGAAGGAATCCCTACAAAAAGAAATCGTAGAAACTAGTAAAGAAAAATTCTCTGGGGAGAAACTCTTTCATTTTGAATATACACAAGGGGGAAGTCGGGACTTCGATTCCGAATTGTTCGATCAAAAATATCAAGACGCAAAAATTAAGAATCAGGAGAAATTTAGTGCTTCTGTAAGTATTCCAATCTATAAGAAAAACCGATGGGAAATTGTAGCCTCAGGAAGCTATCAATTCAATCGATTCGAATTCGAGGATATTTCAAATGATTTATCACCGATTTACTTTGAACGCAATGGAACGGCTGATTTTCATTACCTGGCTACTGAAATTAGTATACACCGTTTTTCACAATTATTTAATAAGCCTATAATGTATATGGGCTCAATAAAAGGAGATGGATATGAGAAGGACTTTGGGCGTATCAAGGCAAATCTGGGATTTAATATTCTTTTAATGAATAATGAAAGAACCACCCTGGGAATTGGTGCAATGGCATTTAGCGATCCTTCTGAGTTATTTCCTTGCATTCCGCTATTTGTATTCAATCATAAGTTTAGAAATTCAAAATGGGAATTGGACATGCTTTTGCCAGATAAGATACAGTTTCAAAGAGCTATTGGACAAAATGGACGACTATCGGTGGGAAGCTATTTGGAAAATACAGGCTTTTATATCGAAAATAAAGGACCTGGAAAAGATCTGTTGGAATACACCCAATTGGAACTAAAAACGGGTTTCAAGTACGAACACAGAATAAACCATTTCCTTATTGCGAGTTTGCAAGCAGGAGTTCAGAACTTTTTAGATAGTAAACTATTGGAAAAAGGGGAATCATCAAGCAATGATATTTACAATAACAGTCAGGATATGACTGGCTACATTCAGGTAGGTATCTCAATTACTCCATTCGGAAAATAGTAGGAATCAATTGTAAACGAGGAACAGAAAATGAATAAACCAGAAAAGAAATTTAATTCCAGAGCTTTTTACTCAATTGGTATGTTTTTAAGTGGCATTAGTTTGCCCTTTACGGGATATATGAATCATAGACTACAGCTTAATGAACTGGATGGCGTAAGAGAGTTTTGGATGTCTATACACAATGCTTCGGGCGTACTGTTTTTTGCATTGACTATAGGGCATTTTATAAGTAATAGAAAGGTTTTTCTAAACCATGTCAAAAAGACCAAAGGAATGCTTATAAGCAAAGAATTCCTACTAGCACTTCTCCTTTTTGTAATAGCAGTTATTCTATTTCCATTGCATGCTTTTAAATAATTTGAAAACAATGTCTTCCTAAACGATTTTGTCAAAAGTTCTATATTTTAAAGTAGAACTGGAGTATGTGGCAAAGTATATTGCACTGGTGGGAGGTATTTTTGAGCGCCTTGATCTTTTTGCTTCGTTTTTGGGTCAAGCCAAGAATTGGAGCGAAGCGGGAATCGTGAATGCAATTGAAATTGAGCTTTTAATGAACCATGAAGTCGGGTTTATTCGCTAGGCTCATGAACTCGCGAAAAGCTCGTTTGGGCGAAGCGCCAATTTATTAGGACAATATTGATTTGAATAAATATTCTTCCTTGAACCCCTTTCTAATTGTAACTAGAGAGGGGTTTTTGGATTTCTATAATTATCCGCTCGAAAAAATAAGCTTCTTGCAAATAAGAAATTTATTCATACATTTGCGGTGACTGCACGAGCGGTCAGTTTGGATGAGAGCTTATTATTTTATGGATAAAAGAGAACAATTAATAGAAATAGCGACCCAGCTATTCTCAGAAAGAGGATATGAAAATACACCATTGTCGGTGGTATGCGAAACAGCTAATGTTTCCAAAGGATTGATATCTCATCATTTTAAATCTAAGGATGGATTGCTGAGAGAGATCTTCATGAAAACAACGAAAGTGATTGTGAAAATTAATGAATCTAAAGAAGCAAATCTATCTCCAAAGGAAAGGTTAAAGAATTTACTGGATTCGTTCTTTCTGCAATTAGAAGCGGATAAATTGTTTTTTCAGTTTAACCTGAATGTAATGATGCAGCCCCGAACAAGGGAAGTATTACAGGATCTGATAAAAGAGAGAGCAGATTTTATTCTTAAATCGGTAGGAGATATTTTCGATAAACTGGATCATGAAAAATCACATGTCTTAAGCTATATGTTTATTGCAGAACTGGATGGAATCGCACTAAACTTTTTAGCAGACCGAGGCGAGTTTCCACTACTGGAAATTAAAGATCATCTTTTGGAAAAATACTTGACTTATGGAGATTAGAAAATTAGAAGACAAGGAGATAAATAAAGTGGTAGAGCTTTGGTATCAGGTTTCCATACAGGCACATAGTTTTATTTCATCAGACTACTGGAAAGAGAATAGAGAAGCCATGGCTACACAATATTTACCTTCTTCCGAAAGCTACATCGCAGTGGATAAAGATAAGCTTATGGGCTTTGTATCGATGATAGATACTTATTTGGCGGCAATTTTTGTTCAAACAGATATGCAAGGTCAAGGCATTGGTAAAAAACTATTGAATCATGTTAAAAAAAGAAATGCCACGATTCAATTAAAAGTGTATAAAAAAAATGCCAATAGCCTTCAATTTTATACAAGGCAAGGCTTTAAAATTCTGTCTGAAAATACAGAAGAGAGCACAAATGAGATGGAATATTTAATGGAATGGAAAAAATAAGAACAATGAATTTTATAAAAACAGAACCTACAGGAACAATTCAACAATTAAGAGAAAAATTATATCAAAAACTACATGCACCTATCGACGCCATGTGGGAAATGCTCTACATCGCATCATCACAACATTATCTTATCGAAAATGAGAAGGAAACATGGGGTTACTGTTGTGTTAACGATGAGGGATGTTTGGTACAGATATTTCTTTTAGAGGCATACAATTCGAAAATGGATCAGGTGATTATTGAACTAATCAATACGAAATTAATTTCTTCGGCAAGATTAAGTTCTAACGAACCTATTGCGTTTAATACTTGCTTGGCATTAGCTAAAGATACTAAAATCAATACCTTTTGTTTTGAGCATGTAAATACTCTGAGAGATATTGAATCGAAACTAAATGTTGAATCGGTTACAACAAGTGATATTCCTTCGGTAAAAGCATTTTACAAGGAACAGATTGGTATGGATGATACCTTTGGCTACACCGAGAATCTGGTTTCGAGAAAGGAACTATTCATGATAAAGGAATCGGATGTGATCCTTGCAACAAGCGAATGCAGATGGAGCGATTCGCAACCTGATATTGCCGATTTAGGGATTATCGTAAACAAAGATTTTCAGGGCAAAGGCATTGCCACACAGGTAATGCAATTGCAGGTGAACAGAGTATTAAAAGCAGGGCGTAAGCCAATTTGTTCAACTACTTTGGACAATATTGCTTCGAAAAAAGCAATCGAGAAGTCAGGCTTCTACTGTTCCAATATTATTTTTGATATCTTTTTTGAAAAAATGGAGAGGTAAACGTAACATTTTGTATGGATAATGGCGTATAAGTCTGTTGGAGAAAAACAATTGTTAGAAATAGCAACGAAAACCCCTTTCTCCTTATTACATACATACTAAAATAAGAGCCTTCACCTTTTTGGTGGAGGTTTTTTATGTTATTGCAAATTACATTTTGCTTTGATACTCTTAAGCTTGAAAAGAATTGAATTTATTTGTTAATAACTTTGCCTTAATTCTTGCATCTTTTGGGCTTGCTTTTAGACTTACTTATGGTAAATCAAAACAAACAATTCGTAAGCAAAATTAAAATGAACAGACGAAAAGCAATTAAAATGGCAGCCGGAGCTGCTTTGGGTGGAGGTTTAGGTTTCTGGGGAATTCAGAAATTATCAGAGCCCGAATACCTAAGCGAAGAAGAACCTAAATTACTGAAAGAAGTTCCCAACGAAATGGATTGGAAATATCATTCGTTAGATCCAAAATTAACGGCTGAAATAGCCTACCATAAGTATAAAGATGGTGGATGCATGTATTCATGCTTTTTGAGTATCATCAAGCAATTGGCAGATCAGTATGGTGAACCTTACGCGTCCTTTCCATTGCATGCCATGAGATATGGTCATGGAGGAATAAGTGGTTACGGAAGTATTTGTGGAACACTAAATGGAGCTGCGGCAGCCATATCCTTATTTGTCCCCGATAAAGAGAATCGTGACAGATTAATTACTGATTTATTTAGATGGTACGAAGAGGGTTCTTTTCCAATCTTTACAAGCGGAAACCCTTTAATGGAAACAGAATTGGTTCAATCCACTGCAAACTCTGTTCTATGTCATGCTTCGGTTACCAACTGGACAAAAGTATCGCACTATAAGGTGAGCACTAAGGAAAGGATAGAGCGATGCAGACGTTTAACTGCTGATGTTGCTGCACATACAGTTACCTTGCTTAATTGTTTTTTCGATGGAGCTTATGTGGCAGCAGACAAACATAATGAAACAACTAGAACCTGTTTAACTTGTCACGGGAATCATGGCAAATTAGACAATACCAGTGGTGATATGAATTGTTCATCTTGTCATACGAAATCCGCCGCCCATAAGGTGTTTGCAAAGCCTCACTATAAGCTTATGGAGTAATCTATTGGATGATAGAAATACTATCAAGTAGAATGCAGGTTAAAATTAGTATGTAAAATTTTGATGGAAAGAAACTATCTCATAATAGGATAGTTTCTTCTTTGTTTTTGTATTCAATAATAAGATAATTGCAATTGATAGATCTGTTTTATTCATATCTTTGCCTTTGGATATGGGCAATATGTTACTAATACTTCAGCAGCTTGACATTTGGAATATTCTGCAATTGGCAGGATTCGCATTGGGTTTGATAATATTACTATTATTGATAAAAGTAAGTTCTGGGCTAAAACGCTATATTCCCTTAATTGTTTTTGTTGGCATCACCATTCTACAATTACTTCTCGATTTCATGATCGATACAAAACAAATAAAATACTTTCCTCATTTACTTTATATACTGGAGCCCTTTAACATGATATGGGGAGCCTTATTGTATCTGTACGCTAGAAATATGGAAGCGCAACGCTTTAGGCTATGCAAGTTGGATCTCTTATTACTGATTCCTTTTCTTTTGAGCTTGTTGACTTACATGCCATATTATTTTACCAGTGGAGCCGAAAAATTGAAGGATTTTGTGGTTTACGGAGAGCTAAAAACGGATGTGGTCGATAGTGTGTGGGAGTGGATATTCGAAGTATCGGTAAATACCGGTTTTTTGTGGTTTGCTTTACGACAGTTGGCTAAATACAATGGAAAAATTAAAGAACAGTTTTCAGATATTCAACAACTCGATCTTCATCTTACACAGGTAATGATTAAAGTGTTTATGGGAATCTATCTGGTAGAGTTGCTTTTTGTTTTCATGACCTTTTATGGTTTTCCATATTATGAACCTCTGTTTTATACACTGGAATTACTAGGGGGTGGATTTTTATTACTGATTGCTTACGATGCTATTATTTCCAATAAATACATTGTCGAAATACAAAAAGGATGGGTAACTGTTCCTGTCTCGGAAGTTGAAATCGATGGGCAAATTGTAAAATATGCCAAATCAACACTAACAGATGAAATGTCTGATCAAATTAAAACAGATTTGGTGAATTACATGAATGAAGAAAAACCTTACTTACAAACCCAAATTCGCATCAAGGATTTATCAGAGAAAACAGGAATTCCTTCTCATCAAATCTCACAGGTCATTAATGAATCCTTTCAGCAAAATTTTTATGAATTTGTAAACTCCTATCGGGTGAAGGAGGCTATGAAATTATTAAAGGATTCCAATTTTAAAAATTACACCTATACTGCCATAGGTTTCGAGGTTGGCTTTAACTCCAAATCGGCATTTTACAATGCTTTTAAAAAAGTAACAGGTACTACCCCGGCTAAATATTAAACCCTCTGTTACAGAGTGCATTTTCTCTCCAAATACAGTCGCAACTTATAAGTTGAAACTTCAAAACTCACACAAAAGAGTCTCGTCTTAGCAGGCTACACTCTTACAACTTCATCATCAATTAGGTTTGCATCGGAAACGATAATAAATCAAAATAAGATGAGAAAAATTTTAAGTTTGAGTGTGATCTTAATGCTTGCTCAATTTGCAGTTGCTTGCAATGGAAATTCAGATCAGCTAGTAGAAAGTAATGAAATTGATGTGGTAATTGTAGGTGGAGGTTTTAGTGGTTTAACTGCTGCTCACTACTTGCAAAAGAAAAATGTACTGGTACTCGAAAAGGATGAGTTGGCTGGTGGAAGATGTATTTCGGGGCATTGGAAAGACTTTCATTATCCTAAAGGAACGGAGTATATTGGTAAGCCCGAACAACCTTTAAAAGGAATCATAAAAAAGTTAGGAATAAAAGCACAAAAAATTCCTGCTCCAACCGATGGGGTTGCCTACAATGGAAAATTTTATTTCGGAACCGACTTATTGGATTATTTAAGTCCTGAAGAAAAAAAACAGTACAATCAACTTCAGAATCAACTTAGTGTTTTTGCCAATAATGGTATCGAAGATCTCATTTTCGAAGAACAGGATGAGCTTAGGAAATACAAGGTATTAGATAATATGTCGGTTGAGCAATGGCTGAACAAACACAACTATTCAAATTTAATCCAAAAGTTTGTTGACATTGAAAATAGAGGTCTGTTCGGAACTGATAATGCCAACTATTCCATGCTGTTTAATATTCCTGAAATGGCATTCGATTTACCAAATGTTGGAACGATTAATAAGAGTGAGGTTTATTCCTTTAGCGAAGGTATGTATAGCATTGTAAGCTCTTTGGCAAATCGTTTGGGAGATAAACTAATTACAGGGGCAAAGGTGATTGCTGTGAATCAAAATGATAAGGATTTGCTTGAGGTGATTTATGAGCGGGATGGTAAAGAGTATAGGGTAAGCACAAAGACAGTTATTATGGCTACACCTGCCCCAATTACGGCTCGAATTTTGGGTGCTAATTTATCAAGAAAAGCAGAGAAAACTCTAACCAACCTGAAATACTCCAAGTACGCAACCATCAATTTTTTTACTAAAACTCGTTTGTTGAGCGAAACATGGTCGGTATCTTGTATCGACGAAGGGCAGGTGGTTACATTGTACGATGCAACCAGACCACAGGTAGCGAAAGATTATAAGGGAGAATCGATTTTGTCGGTGTATATGGCTCCCGAAGATGCCTATGATACTAACTTCACCAAGCAAAGTGATGAGGAATTACTAAAGAATGCTTATGCGACCTTGAACAAGCACTATCCAAATTTTGAGAAGGAAGTTGTAGGCTATGATATCAACCGATTCGAATATGCTTTCCCCATTTTTTCACCGGGATACGCCAACAACCTGGACATTCTACTTAATGACAGATCAGTAAACGGACCTATTTTCTTAGCAGGTGATTATATGGTGTATGCTACGGTTGATGGAGCCATTGTTAGTGCCGAAAATGCAGCCGAGAATGTACTGGATTATCTAAACTATTAGGGCGTGAGAAAGTATTTTAGGTTAAATAAGATGTTCTCAAAAGATATTGTGAACACAGGTAGACAAATTGAGGTGGATTTAGCCCGTGGATTAGCTGTTTTGTTTATGGTTTTGGTTCATGTACAAATGTACTTTTCAAACGAGAAATTAGAGCAATCTGTATTTGGTAATTTTATTGATTTTTTTGGAGGCATTCCAGCAGCACCAGTATTTATGTTTTTAATGGGCTTGGGCTTTTTATATAGCAAGAATACGGATTATAGATTATTTCTTAAACGTGGAGCTTACATTCTATTCGCCGGATATATTTTGAATTTTTTACGAGAGAGCCTTCCTGCTATTATTGATTACCTAAATGAAGGTAAAAAGGAAGATTTAACCAATGCAATTGAGGGATTTGTTGACATTGATATTCTGCAATTCGCTGGACTCACAATGATATTTTTTGGTCTATTTAAGTGGTTGAGATTAAAATGGTGGATGATCTTGAATTTTGTTTTGATTTTTTCATCCTTGAACTATGCCTTACAAACAGTGCGAACAGATGCTTATGTATTGTCAGCCATAACAGGTTTATTTTGGGGATCAAGTGAGTATTCAGAGTTTCCTTTTCTGACATGGATTTTCTATCCAATATTGGGTTATGTGTTTGCTCACATATTGATGCGCTGTAAAAATAAGAAGCTTTTTTATAGGTTTCTAATGATAACATCCATTGTAGCAACATTAATTTGTTTTCTACTTTTTAAACTTGTTTTTCGTGTGGACTTGGGAATGGAATCAGATTTGGCTTATTACCACCACAATATATTTGGAAATATAGTATATGGATTATTCGTAATTAGTTGGCTTAGCTGCTTGTTTTTGTTGGTTAAATACATTCCTGCTATTGTATTAGATCAATTTAAACGCTGGAGTAGAAATGTGACCGAAATTTATTTTTTCCATTGGATATTAATAGGTTGGTTAGAATGGTATTTCTATCCGCAAACATTTGGTTTAATTGTATTTGGAATGTTGATGATAATGATATTTTTAGCTTCGGATGGATTCTCTTATTTTCTAAATAAAAAACACATTAAACTCTTTTGAGTATAGTTATTGAGTAAAATACAGAAAAACCTTCACCTATTTTGGCTGGAGGTTTTTGTATTAGGCAATTGCCCATTTAATCTTTGCAAAACCTGTATTGTTTTGTAATTTCGAATATGCAAAATTTGTTACAATACATCAGTACTCGTTGCTTTGTAGATTCTGACTTACGTGAACGTATCAGCAATGATTTTGAGGAAATAGAAGTGAAAAAAGGCACTCTTCTACTGGAAGCCGATCAGAGAGCAACAAAACTATACTTTGTGAAGTCGGGCTTGCTACACAATTACTATTATAAGGATGGTAAGCAAGTAAGTTCCTGGTTCTACGATGAAAATCAGTTTGTGACTTCATGGTATAGTTTTTATTCACAAAAGGGGAGTTTCGAGATTATCGAGACCCTGGAAGATTGTGTTTTATATCAGATATCCTATTCTAAATATCAGAAGCTAATAGCCGATTCTCCAGCCTTTGGAAACTTTGCACGTCTGTTAGCTGAGGAGAGTTTAACCTTTCTCGATTACTTCTCGAAAGGATGGGCATTTATGACGGCACAGGAAAAATACGAACTTTTACTTACCTACTTCCCCGATATCGAATTGCGTGTTAAACTCGGACACATTGCATCATTTTTGGGAATATCACAGGAAACTTTAAGTCGAATAAGAGGCAAATAGCCTTTTTTGATCTATGTCAAAAAAAACAAAATTCTGACTATTTATCTTTGTAAAACAAAAGAAGATAAAATATGAACAGAAAGTTACTCTTAACAATATTGTGCTTGTTACCAACATTATTGCCTGCACAAGAATCAAAAAAAGTAAGTATTGGTGGTACTTTATCAGTCGATTTCGGAAGACATTACGATCGTTTTGAATTTACACCTACCATTAGCAAAAAAATACTTCCAAAATTGTATATAGGAGCGGGTCCAAGTTTATCTTACTATTCACAAACTGCCTATATTTACCAGTATAATAAAGAGACAAACACAAGTGTTGAGCTAAAAGCCAAATCAAACATGAGGT
>Ga0070724_10000655_pt1 | contig 23292 bp, 19 predicted proteins | sample tdDd001_FD_67278 | JGI IMG/M metagenome (GOLD analysis project Ga0070724, IMG submission 67278) | Marine sediment microbial communities from the Atlantic coast under amendment with organic carbon and nitrate - tdDd00.1 | ecosystem: Environmental > Aquatic > Marine > Coastal > Sediment | place... | reverse complement strand
AGTATGATTATTAGGGATAGAATCGGTGACATTGTGATGGAACGTATGGAGAAAGAATCCATCATTATAATGGATAATACGAGAATATCACTACTTCATTTGTTTGAGCATGACGATACCCATATTATAGAAGAAATCGTTCAGAGTTTTACAACCCACGACCTTATTGATAATTTTAGAGTGTGTACCAAAGAGCTTCAAGTTGTTTATTCTAGCGATAAAACCCAAGTAGGTGAAGTAACAAATAATATGTGCATTTCTGCAGTTGCATCAAAAGATATGGAGGTTGCAGCTCATTTTGATGTTCAGGATGATGTGTTTGAAATTGCTATGCCAATAACGAACGAATATGTGGATGGGATATTATATGCACATCTTGACAATGACTATATTCATAGAATTTTGGATGAAAGCACATCGAAGGTTTTACGGATATTCACTGTGTCAAATGTAGTTGTTATGTTCTTAATTCTACTAATGGTTACATATTTCATACTCAAGCCTATAGCAATCATAAAAGCATCTACAGAACGAGTGATTGGTAATGACTACGACACTAAAATTGAGATAAAGAGTAAAGACGAGTTTGAAGAGTTGGCAATAGCTTACAACCATATGATCGATAGCATTAAGAAGCAAAGTCAAGACTTGAAAAACAGCAAGTTACAAGCCGAGGAAGCTGCTGAAAAACGATTAAGTTTTTTAGCGCATATGAGTCATGAAATTAGAACGCCGCTCAATTCAATTATCGGATTTACGGATATATTACTTGAAAGAAAATCTTGCACTGAAGATAAAAAAGAACTAAAAATTATTATGAATTCTTGCAATCACTTACTTCAGGTCATTAATGAAATCATTGATATTTCAAAATACGAGCAAGGTTCTTTGGAGTTTGAGGAAAAGCCTTACTCAATACGCCAACTTATTTATGAAGTGGATGGTATGTTTGGTATTCACTCAGTTAACGGGGAGATTGAATATACAAGTGCTGTCGAACCTGAGGTGCCGGATTTCTTTATTGGAGATGCTTATCGTATAAAAGAAGTTATCATCAATATGATTAGTAATGCGTTGAAATTTACTAGCGATGGTTATGTAAGCGTTAAAGTTTGGTATGACGAACTGGAACTATTTGTTTCTGTTGAAGATTCTGGTATAGGAATACCATTGGATAAGCAGGAGACTATTTTTGATGCATTTACTCAATCGGACGAATCTACTACAAGGGTATATGGTGGCTCCGGACTTGGACTTGCAATTTCCAAAAAGATAATCACACATATGGGGGGGGACTTCAACGTATATTCAGATGGGATAAAAGGTACAACTTTCACAATTCGTCTAACGCCTAAATTATACATTGATGATCGGCTCTCATCAGAGAAAAGGGGACAGTTGATGGTAGAGCGGTGGCTAGCGACTGACTCATTGGTTCGTGACATTGCCTTAGAGTATATACCAGATATGATTCGACAAATAAAAGAGCTTGAAAGGATTTATATGAATGGTGATACCAATACACTGGAGGAAGCAATACACAAATTAAAGGGAACAACTGGACATTTTAAAATGAATGAAATTCATGAATGCTTAAAAGAGTTTGAATCCTATTTAAGAGAAAGTGATGCGCCTCATATTGACGGGCCTATATATATCAAAGAATTGGATAACTTTGTAGCTCAAATTCCGCCAACATTTAATCAACGGTCAAGTCATGTTGAATCGGTTGAAGCTATAAAGAGTCCTTCGGAAAACTCAGTGGATACCAGTCGGGGAATTCGTTTGTTGTTGGCAGATGACGTATTGGAAAATAGATTACTTATAAGAAAAATGTTGGAACGGGAAAATGTAGAAATTGATACAGCGAGTAATGGGGAAGAGGTTATAGAAGCCTTGAAAGAAAACTATTATGATTGTTTATTGTTAGATATACAAATGCCTATTGTCTCAGGAGAAGAAGTGTTGCAGTGGATTAAAGAACAACCTGAAAAGATAGTTGGCCATATTATTACATTGACTGCAAACGCAAGAGCAGAAGAGATGAGCAATTATATAGAATTAGGGAGTGACGATTATCTAGCGAAGCCTGTAAATAAAGAGATGTTACGGAATAAAATAAAGGCGCTCACAACTTACCTATAAGTAAGTGGCTAACAAAAAAGTGGATTCTTGTGCGCCTGACGCTTTGGTGATAAAGTTCTGTCAGAGAAATTATTAATAAAAACAGAGATCCATGTTTCAACTTCCGTATCACTTTGTTACTATTGACATAGAAGAATGATTGGAAGGAGAGACAAGATGAAACAGTTGAAGCTGTATGGTGATAGAATTATAACAGGTGCAGGTGCTATCGATTATCTGAAGACTATTGAAGGGCAGAGGGTGTGTTTAGTTATTGGCGGACAGTCAATCAAGAAGAATGGGACGTTGGATTATGTGATGACTTTATTGTCTGAAGCAGGGAAGACCGTGGACGTTATCGGTGGTGTGCCCAAAAACCCAGACACAGAAGTTGTACTGACTGGTGTTGAAATAATGAAGACATTTAAACCAGACACAGTTGTTGCAATAGGTGGCGGATCACCAATAGATGCAGCAAAAGTGATGACTTTGATGTACGAACAGCCTCAGTTGTCATTTGACAACGTATTGGAGACGGACATATCCAAAATGCAATTGGATACTAATTTTATAGCAGTCCCTACGACGTCTGGAACTGGCACGGAAGTGACAAAAGCTGCTGTTATTACTTTTAGAGAGCAAAATATTAAAATAGGGCTTAAGTCTGAAGCATTTATTCCAAAAGTTGCGTTACTGGATGCCAATTTGACCATGTCCATGCCGCCGAATACTGTAGCGGAAACGGGACTTGATGCCTTGACCCATGCGCTTGAATGTTATATCAATCATAATTTGGATGATTATACAGAATGTCTTGCAAAAGGTGCCATTGAAGGATTATTGAAATACTTGCCACTATCATATGAGGAGAACACTTTAGAAGCCAGAGAAAAGGTACACAACTTTCAAAACATTGCTGGCATGGCTTTTCACAATGTAGGACTAGGAATGGCTCATGGTATTTCTCATGCTTTTGGTGGACAGTATGATATGGGACATGGTCTATTGAATGGCATTTGTTTGCCATATGTTATGGACTTCAATAGAAAAGACGAAGAGGTTAATCGTAAACTGACATATCTTGAAGGCGTATTGAATTGTGATGATCTCGTTCAAGAGATTCATGACCTCAATAAACGTGTTGGTATTCCTGTATCATTTCAGAAGACTGGCCTATCAGAAGAAGCGTTTAAAGAGGACTTTGATAAACTTGTTGAGAACTCATTAAAAGGCTCAACTGTCAGAAATCCTGTTCAGATATCACGAAAGGATATGGAGACTTTATTAGATTTAATTTATTACGGTCAATCATAAGGAGGATTTGATGAAGGTTATTGATATTAGAAGAAGCGTTAGAAAATTTTCGGACCAAAAGGTGGAAGCGGATAAAATAGAGAAATTGTTAAGAGCTGCGATGCAGGCACCCTCTGCTGCTAATCAACAACCGTGGGAATTTGTTGTGGTTCAGGGGAAAGAAAAATTGGAAGCCTTGTCTAAAATGAGTCCATACGCAACACCGATTGCAAAGGCTCCGCTAGCGGTAGTGATGATGGCCAATAAAGAGCGGTTGAAGTTCCCAGAAAACTGGGAACAAGATATGTCGGCAGCAACACAGAATCTATTGCTGGAAGCAGTTAAATTAGACCTTGGCAGTGTGTGGTTAGGGGTTGCACCTCTTGAAGACATCGAGGAACATGTGGCGAAGGTTCTTAAATTAACGGACACCTATAAGCCTTTTGCAGTGATTGCCCTTGGTTATCCAGCAAGTGCTGATGCCAATAAGTTTGTTGATAGATTTGATGTGACTCGAGTTCATCAAGAAACATTATAAATTTGCAGATTTACACAAACTTAACACAAGCCACCTTGTGTTAAGATTATTCCTGTGATAGCATATTAGTAAATTCTAATATAATTATACTTAAAAATTGGAGGCAAAGATGAAAAAGCTAAAAGTTGCTTTTGTATGTGTGCATAACTCGTGTAGAAGTCAAATGGCAGAAGGCTGGGCAAAAAAATTAGGCAGTGATATTTTTGAAGTCTATTCAGCTGGTACGGAAGACTATCCGGAAGTAAAACCCCTTGCTGTTGAAGTAATGGAAGAGGTAGGCGTTGACATGAGTGATCATCGACCAAAATTATTGACAGATATTCCAGAAGAACTTGACTTGTTGATTACGATGGGCTGTAATGTTCAGTGTCCATTTGTTCCGAACCGCTATTTTGTTGACTGGGGACTTGACGATCCATCAGGCGGGCCTATCGAAGATTTTAGAGGGACAAGAGATTTAATTAAAGAAAAAGTAGAGCAGCTAATCGACGACATCAAAAATAATCGTATAGAATTGGCTGAAGAAGAATAGAAAATGAACACCTCATGAAGTATTTCATGAGGTGTTTTTTACTGTTTATATTTTCTATCCGTTACTCTTTTTCTACAGTCACGCCCTTCCAAAACGCAACATAGTTCTTAATGGTCTTTGCTTTTTCAAGTGGTTCTGGATAATACCATGCACTATTCTCATTGACATTTCCATCGATAGTGATGGTGTAATATGAGGCAAGTCCTTTCCAAGGACAACGACTTGTCATATCAGTTTTAGAGAGATAGTCCATTTGAACATCTTCAGGTGGGAAATACTGATTTCCTTCGATTTCAATGGTGTGATCACTTTTTGCGATAATTACACCATTCCATTTTGCCAAATACATAGGCGCCTCCTTTTGGCTAATTTAATAGTCTTATTATGTATATACCCTCTTAAGGGCTTTCAATTGTAAACAAGTTATTAAAAATAAAGGGCATTTTTCTTTTTCATCGAATTAGATAGTGTAAGTAGATAATTATTGGAGGGATAGAATGAAATACATAGAAAAAGAAGATATTTGTACACATTTAGGGGATGATTATGAGAAGTATATGGGCGCCATCGTGCCACCGATCTTTCAGAACTCGTTGTTCGTTCAACCTGATGGTGTAATGGGAAATGGCGACTTTATATATACTCGTGTGTCCAATCCGACTACAGAAGTTGCGGAAAAGAAAATTGCAGCCCTTCAAGGTGGTGAAGCGGCCAAGTGTTTTGCATCTGGAATGGCAGCTATTACAGCGGGCATTATGCATTTTATTGAAAAAGATTGTCATATCATTACAATAGCAAACGTTTATGGGCCAACACGAAAGTTTTTTGACGCATATTTAAAGAAATTTGGCGTTGAAATAACATTTGTTGCAGGTGAGACAGTTGAAGAATTTGAAGAAGCAATAAGACCAAATACCAAATTAATATATTTAGAAAGTCCGTCGTCATTCGTATTCCGCATCCAGGATTTAGAGGGAATCGCAACGCTTGCAAAATTCAAAGGCATAGCAACGATGATCGACAATACATGGGCAACACCAATTTATCAAAATCCACTTGCCTATGGCATTGACCTAGTCGTACATACGGCTTCGAAATATTTAGGGGGCCACAGTGATATCGTTGCTGGTGTTGCCATTGGAAGTGAAGCGCTTATTGCTAGCATCGCTGAGGAAGAACGTGAATTATTCGGTGGTATAATGGATCCTCATCAGTCATGGTTATTGACCAGAGGGCTTAGAACATTGATGGTCCGTCTGAAGGAACATGGACACAATGGTTTAAAAGTAGCACGTTATCTGGAAGGGCATTCAAAGATAAAAAAAGTCTATTACCCAGGTTTAGAAAGCCATCCACAATACGATTTATGTCAAAAACAAATGACTGGTGGCAATGGACTTTTAAGTTTTGAACTAGATACTTCCGATAAGGAAATTATTGAGTTTATAAAGAATTTGGACTACTTTCAGCTAGGACCAAGTTGGGGCGGATTTGAAAGTCTGATTGTCGCACCAACTCTCGGGATGACAGAAGAGGAATTGGAACGAATGATGTTGCCAAAAGGACTTGTCCGCATCCATGTAGGCCTGGAAAATGTGGGCACCCTTATCAATGATTTGGCACAAGCCCTGGACAAAGTACAATCCTAATTGAAAATTATTCTTGACGACATTGAAGTTCTCCGATATCCTAATGATTAGATGAATAAGACGGAAATTGGTTCGATAAACATATCGATTAAAAGGGAAGTTGGGTGAAAATCCCACACGGTCTCGCCACTGTAAGAAATGAGCAATCATTTTAAGTCAGGTTACTTACTATTTCTAGAAACCTTATACTCTACGAGCGATGGAGGGGTTACGTTAAAGTATGTAAAATATTGACGACCCGTTTGGGTCGTTTTTTACGTGATAAAAAGAGAACAGCGCCTATGTGTGCCTTCATACGAAAATGTGAATGCATTCACATTTTCGTATGAAGGCACACATAGGCATTAGGCTCGCCAACGCGAGCCAAGCAATCGCAGATTGCTGGCTAAGCAGTGCAATTTTACCATCACGATCCAAGATGGGAAAATAAACGGTTTTCGCGATAAGCGAAAAGTCACCTAGTGTCGCTTCTGGTAGTTCGCGATAAGCGAAAAGTCACCTTTGTGAGGTTTCAGGCAGTTCGCGACAAACGAAAAGTCACTACTGTCCTAGCTGTTCTCAATTATCGCCACTAACAAAACGTATACATAACCAGCTTCATAGATACTATTTATTTAAGAGAGGGAGAATCGAAATGAAAAAATTAATGTTATTTGTAGTATTGAGTATCTTGCTGACATTCACAGTGGGGTGCCAAGCATCCGCAAACAGTGAAGGAGAAACAACTGAAGTGAACACGGAAGAAGTTGCAGAAGCCATAGCAGAGGAGATGTCAGAAGAAGCATATTACCCAGTGACTATTCCTAATTATAACCGTGATAAGGAAATCATTGATATGACCTTTGAAAAAGCGCCTGAGCGTGTGGTGGTTGTCTATCAAAATGCCATAGAAATCATGTTGGCCCTTGGACTTGAAGATCGTATTGTGGCAGCTACAGGCCTTGATCATGAAGTGAAACCTGAGTTTGTAGAAGCTTTCAGCAAAGTGAAGTACTATGAACAGGGCATTTCAAAGGAAGAAGTGATGGGACTAAATCCAGATTTCATCATGAGCTGGTATTCGTTCTTTGGTGATAAAAAGCTAGGAGATGTCGGTTTTTGGAATGAAAGAGGCGTTAACACATACATGATGTCAAACAGTGGCGCACAGCCAAACAAAAATGTTGCACATGAATATGAAGACATCCGTTTAATCGGCCAACTCTTCAACGTAGAAGAGAAGGCAGAAGCTTTAATCGCAGACATTGAGGCAAAAGTAGCTGAAGGTCAGGCATTTGCAGCTGAGAGAGAACCAGTAAAAGCAGTAGTGCTTGAAATGGTAAAAGGCGGCGCTTATAGAATCTATGGCGAGGACAGTGTCGGTGGCGATATGGCGACTATGGTCGGTGCGGAACTCGTAGCCAAAGAAAGTGGAACAATTAGTGCTGAAGAACTGGTCAAGTTAAATCCTGACGTTATTTTTTCGGTCTACTTCTCATACTATGCAAGTGGTGTGGAATACGACGATGCGATTAATAACATAATGAGCAATGATGGTTTACAAAGTATTTCAGCTGTTCAAAATAGCCGTGTATTGCCGATGGGGCTTGGGGAAGTATATTGCAGCGGTATCCGTACTATGGATGGCGTTGAAACCATGTTAAGGGGATTATATCCTGATGCATACACAGAATAAGAAACTTATGGGGATGCCGTCACTTGTCGGCATTTCCCTATTGTTGTTTGTACTTTTGGTTATATCTGTAATGGTAGCAGTGACCCTCGGTACAGTTGATATATCGGTCAAAGAAGTCTATCGAATTATAGGAAACAAAGCATTTGGAATAAGTGCATCCCAAGAAATAACGAATGGCATGATGGCGGACATTGTCTGGTTTTTGCGATTACCAAGACTGATTCTAGCCCTTGCTGTTGGTATGTCCCTTTCAGTTAGTGGTGTTGTCATGCAGGCGATTGTTAAAAATCCACTTGCGGATCCTTACATACTTGGCATATCATCTGGTGCATCCCTTGGTGCAACGGTTGCCATACTCCTAGGCATAGGTGTATTTTTAGGAGACAATGCAATCGGTATATTGGCTTTTGTCGGCGCTTTTACAGTATCACTGATGGTTGTCGGACTTGCCAATATAGGTGGACGCTCCAGTTCTATTCGACTGTTGCTTTCAGGGATGGCACTTAGTGCTATGTGTTCGGCCTTTTCAAGTTTTATAATTTTCATCAAAGATGATGCAGAGGCGACAAGGGATATTACTTTTTGGTTAATGGGTAGCGTTGCAGGAGCTTCGTGGGAGGTCATTGCCATCGTTGTGCCGACGTCACTACTGATGGTCCTGTTCTTCGTGACCCAGTATCGAACCCTTAATTTGATGTTGTTAGGTGATGAAGTGTCGATTACTTTAGGCAAGAATCTACAGCATTATAGAACGGGCTATTTGTTGATTGTTGCTCTTGCTGTGGGATTTGCCGTTTATGCTTCTGGGATGATTGGATTTGTTGGCTTGGTCATTCCTCACGTGATTCGTATGTTCGTAGGATCTGATCATAAAAAGGTCGTCGTTCTTTCAGCACTGGTAGGTGCTATATACCTTGTGTGGGCAGATGTAGCATGCCGCATGATTATTCCTGGTGGAGAGTTGCCTATTGGCGTACTGACTTCGCTGATTGGCGGTCCGTTTTTTGTGTTTCTAATTGGGCGTAATGCCTACGGATTTGGAGGACGTTCATGAACAGTCTAAAAGCAGATAATATTTCAGTTACACTGTCTAAAACGCCTATCTTGAAGGACGTGACACTAGAGATTAATAAAGGGGATTTTGTAGGGGTAATTGGGCCTAACGGTAGTGGAAAGAGTACATTGCTCAAGACTATTTACCGTACCCTTGAACCTTCAAAGGGAGCAATCTTTATTGACGGTAAATCCATTGATACATTGCCATATAAATCTTCCGCTAAGAAAATGTCAGTCGTCGGACAACATAACGATCATGCCTTTGATTTCAATGTGTATGATCTTGTCATGATGGGCCGTTCGCCATATAAGGGATTTATGGAAAGCGACAGCGCAAAGGACCATAAAATAGTCATGGAGGCTCTTGATAAAGTGTCGATGACGACATATGTGGGGAGAGATTATTCTACGCTTTCAGGTGGCGAGAAACAAAGGGTGATATTGGCCAGAGCCCTTGCTCAAGAGTCCGCATTAATGATTCTTGACGAACCGACCAATCATTTAGATGTACGTCATCAGATAGAATTGATGAGCGTTGTTAAAAGTTTGGATACGACAGTACTATTTGCCGTACATGATTTAAACATTGCGCTGATGTATTGTAACAAGATATGTGTGCTTAAGGATGGTTCTGTTGAAGCCATTGGCAATCCAAAGGAACTGATTACACCAAAGACCATCAAAGACATTTATGAAGTTTCTGCAGAAGTCTTGGAGTTGAAGGATGGTCGGTTACATGTAGTTTATGATGCTATATTATAATATATATTTGCAGGTGTTGATTTGATTCAACACCTTTTTTCGTGGGTATTCTTATTAAAAGGGAGTAAGTTTGGGTGGTTGTATGAAAAATAGACGGAAAGTTTTAGGGGTATTTATAGTGATCATATTACTTATATTTTCTTATGGGATGATATATGGTTATTTGTATGCCCATCGTGTCAATATCAGCGATGGCATAAATTTACCTAAAGAAGCCTTTGTAGATATGGCGTTTCCACAATATGATATCAACAACCGTGCCCTAAAATCTCTTGAGGAAAAAAATAGGTATTACGATATTGAATTTACAAGAGATAAATTTGAAGGGCAGTTATCAAGTCATGTAAATGATAAACCTGACTGGTACCTGATGATTGAAAAACCGGATGCTCAATTTATGGAGGTTAAGTTAAATGGCCAGCTTCTAGCCACTTATGGCGAGGAAACAGGACGGGCAAATTTATGGAACGGCACTTTTTTTATTCGTTTTAATGAAGAAATGATTCAAGAGAATAACCAGTTGATTCTAACATTAAAATCCGATTATATGGCTGGTGTTGCAGGGCAGATTATGGTGTTGCCTTATAAAGATTATAGAATCCTTGAAATGATCAATGAATTTACCCAGTCCTTAATAGGGAGTTCCATTGTCATTGCAATATTTGCTGGTGTGATTCTGCTGATGATGATTATTGCATGGAAAGATCAGCTTTATTATATTCAGGCTTACGTATTCTTTTTGGTGTCCATATTGGCATTGTCCATTAGCTTATTGGATTTCTTGGAAATCAGCTATCTACCCATACCATACCTACATTTCAAAAAGCTGATTATCACTTCTTATCATGTTGCAATATCTTTTGCAGGTCTAGGGATTGCTTATCTATTGAATGCTAAATATAAGTGGAATATCGGAATCGTAGGTTTGGTGATTATACTGTCACAGGTACTGTTTACCAATGATATGATCACGTTTAGAGAAAGCTATTCTAAAATAAATCTATTGCTTATTGTTGCAACGGTTCAGTTGATTATCATGTTGTTTTATTACAGAAAGCGGGCCAGCATTGGTGCCAGCGTTTTACTGATAGGCTTTACGCTTACAGGTGTAACGGTTGCTAAATTAGTGCTCATCACAAGTGCTATTATAGAAAGTAGCATGCTTGTGGATTTACCTATACTGATCATTATTTATGTGACGATTGTTCTCTTCCTATTCTATCTTGAAATGATTCAGATTGTAGCGGATTATGATGTTGCAGTTGTTGATGATCGATATGACATGGGCATTACCAATCATATGCAAGGGTCTTTTTCCATCGATAAGAATCTGTATGTCGTCGGTGCCTATGCAACTGCCTGCGATCATATTTTTAATCGCCATATCGTTGGTGCATCCGTATTGGATCTCTTTGTGGAAGACAATACAGAAAGAGCGTTTATCAAAGAGACACTGGAGATGTTCTTCGATCCGACCTACTCTTTTAAAGAGGGATTTATCGCACTTTTACCTGAGACATTAAATCGTGATGAACGGGTATACCAGATAAATTATAGTGTTGTTGAAAGAGCGGAAACGCTTATGCGTATTACATTAAGTGATGTAACACGTTCAGTAGAATTAGAGAAAAACCTAAATGACGAAAGAAAGGTCTTTGAGTTTATTATCAATGCCTTGAAATCCCGAAATGAAGTAGGGTATTTTATTGAACGAACCCGTATATTCTTAAAAAGACTAGAAGCCTACGGATTTACACCGTATCATCAAAGTGAATTGCATACATTGAAGGGAACCTTGGGACAATTTGGTTTTTTTGATTTTGAACAAGCGGTTCACCAAGTAGAAGTTTCATTGATTGATGAAAGCTCAACACCTTCTAGGTTGGTTCAAGAATTAAACGATGGATTTGAAGCATCTTTAAATCAATTGACTGCTTATGTGGGCTTAGATTTTTTTGATGAAGGATATGGCCAACTGAATGTCAGCAAAGAAGAAATAAATAAATTGGAAGTTGCCTATCAACGTTTATTTACGCATCCTGAAGAACGAAATGCGTTCAAGCAGCAGTTGAGGGAACTTAAATATGTAGACTTTAAGGAGATGTTTAAGCGTTATCATGACTATATCATTAGAATGGGTCACGATACAGAAAAGAACATTTTGCCTTTTGAAACCACTGGAGAAGACATAAAAGTGAATCCTGAAAAAGCTGAAAATCTTTTAAGAGTGCTTGTTGCAATTTTTAGAAATGCTGTGGTTCACGGAATAGAAATTCCAGAGGAAAGGATGGATGCAGGAAAGGATTCTTTTGGAACAATCAGCTGTCACATAGAGAAACTAGGAGAAGCTGTAATAATAGAGATAACAGATGATGGTTGTGGTGTTGATATAGATTTTGTAACTGGAAAAGCAGTGCAATATGGTATTATCTCGACAGAGACGTTGAAAGAGATGTCGCCGGTAGAACAGTTGAATTTGATTTTTGAATCAGGTATGTCTCAGCTTGAAGATATTGATATTTTAGCCGGAAGAGGTATTGGACTATATAGCGTAAAAGAGCTTGCTGAAAGTTTGGGGGGCTCTATAGCAGTTAAGACAGAGATTGGAATGGGAACGACGTTTGAACTTAACATTCCGTTGATCTCTTTACGTGACTTATAAAGGGGGGGGGAGACATATGGCTAGGGTCTTGATTGTAGATGATGCGGCGTATTTTAGAATGAAATTAAGGCAAATGCTTGAGAGTTTTGGACATGAAGTAGTCGGTGAAGCGACTGATGGCAGAAAAGCGGTAGCGATGTATAGCCAAGTGCAGCCGGACTTTGTAACCATGGATATAAGTATGCCAGAAGCAAATGGTATAGAAGGTGTTAAAGGCATAATAGAAAAAGATCCCAATGCCAAAATAATTATGGTGAGTGCCATGGGTCAAAAAAACCACGTGTTGGATGCTATGAAAAGTGGTGCTAAACACTTTGTGTTAAAACCTTTTCAAAAGGAAGTTTTGAATAAAGTAATCTCTCAAGTGTTATCGGAAAAGTAAAGATGTGGTCACTTCTGACGGGAGGTGACCTTTTTGGTTGGCTACCAAAAGTTTTTTATGGTTGATGTAAAGTTGGGTAAGTACTTCTATAATAATGATAATCAAGAATCATTATAGAATATGAGGTGACCATCATGGAAAAACAAGAATTCATGTACCCAATTTTGGAAGTACATATGGACAAGTTGACTGACAATGTAAAAAATGTTTATACATTGTGTAATAATAGTGGTGTTCAGTTGACCGGTGTTATTAAAGGCTGTAATGCAATGCATGAAGTGTCGACGCTATTTGAAGACCACAGCTATCATTCTTTAGGTAGCTCTAGAATGAGCCAGTTAAAAACAATCAAAGAAAGTGGCTTACAATCAATGACGATGCTTGTAAGAATTCCGATGCTTTCAGAAATTGACTGTGTGGTTCAATACGCAGACATCAGTTTGAATTCAGATAAACAGACCTTAATGGCATTAAATGATGTGTGTTTAAAACATAATAAGATGCACAATGTCGTCTTGATGGCTGACTTAGGCGACTTAAGAGAAGGCATTTGGGCGGAAGAGGAATTTGTGAAACTTGCACTATTTGTAGAACAGGAATTACCTCATATCAAGTTATATGGTATTGGTACCAACCTTGGCTGTTATGGTGCAATTAAACCGACTGTTGACAAAATGTCATCCTTGGCGTCGCTAGCATATGCAATCGAAGCCGAAATTGGTCGGGAGTTGGACATAGTCTCAGGAGGCGCAACATCGTCAGTACCACTTGTTGTAAATGGCGTTATGCCATCAAAAGTAAATCATTTAAGAGTCGGCGAAGGTATTTTGTTGGCAAGGGATTTAACGGCACCGTCATTTTGTTATTTAGATTATATGCATGTTGATACTTTCGTGTTGAAGGCACAAATTATTGAAATTCAGGAAAAACCATCACATCCAGTGGGCGAATTCTATGTGGATGCCTTCGGAGGAAAACCGACTTTTGTCGATAAAGGCATACGTAAACGAGCGCTTTTAGGCATTGGACGCCAAGATTTTGGTCATCATGAAAGTTTAAGAACCATTCATGCAGGGATGGATATTGTGGGTAGTAGCAGCGATCATTTGATTGTTGACATAACAGATGCAGGTAAGGAGTACGAAATTGGTGAAATCGTACCATTCACTTTGTTTTATCAGGCAATGTTATTCTTGACGCGCAGTGAAGATGTTCACAAAATTATTATATAAGTGTACAATGAGAACAAAACAATGAAGGTGGCAAAATGCTTCAAATTGATTGGAAACCAGATAAAACAGCAGTACAACCCATTAGAGATCAAATTGTCGGTTATTTTTTAGAAAAGATTATGACCGGCGTATGGCCTATTGGTGCAGTTATACCACCTCAAAGAGAATTAGCAGAACGATTTGAGGTGAATAGAAGCACCATTGTGTCGGCTCTTGACGAACTAAAAGCAGATGGAATATTGGTTGGACGTGGAAGAGCCGGTACTTGTGTTGCAGAAAATAATTATTCAATCGGCACACTGACCCAAGCGAAATGGCAACAGTACATTGATGATGGCATACATATACCAAATTATAAAACCATCAAGATGATCAACGATAATGAAATCGGTGATGAAATCCTTCGGTTAAGCTCAGGCGAGGCTTCCCCTGCTATGTTTTCAAAAGAGAAAATGCAGTGTGTGTTGTCCGAAGTATCCAAAGAAATTGAAAGTCTAGGGTACGAAGGACCAACTGGAATGTATTCCTTGAGGAAAGAAATTAGTAAATACTTAAAAGGACTAGGCATAGAAGCTCCACCAACATCAATATTAATTGTTTCAGGTGCATTACAAGCAATTCAGTTAATAGCAATGGGCTTGTTACAGAGGGGCTCTACGGTATTTGTTGAAAAACCATCTTACTTATACTCGCTGCAGATATTACAAACGTTGGGGATGCGCAGAGTCGGAATTCCCATTGATGACAGTGGTCTTCAAAGCCATCAGATCTTGCCGCATCTTCAAAAACATAAAGCGTCAATTGTGTATTCGATTCCCAACTATCAAAATCCGACAGGAACAGTTATGTCGTTAGAAAGACGGGAAGAGTTGATCGAGTTATGTACACAAGAAAAATTACCAGTTGTAGAAGATGATGTTTATGGTGAGTTATGGATTGATGAAAAACCACCAGCTTCACTGAAAAGTCTTGATCAAGCAGGTAATGTATTGTATATTGGCAGCGTATCAAAGACCTTGAGTCCAGGGCTACGGATTGGTTGGGTCGTTGGACCGGAAACGGTGATAAACCGTCTCGCAGATATTAAAATGCAAATGGACTATGGATCAAGTTCCTTGTCTCAACTAACAGTTGCAAAATGGTTTGAAACGGGTCTTTACCAGGAACATTTGGCAGAAATGAGGTCAGGATTAAAAAAACGTCGAGACTTTACGCTTCAACTCTTATCGATTTATTTCAGTGATATTGCCACGTGGCGGATTCCAAAAGGTGGCTTTTTTGTTTGGATTCAGCTGAACGACTCTATTAGCGTTTATAAAGTATTTGAAGAAGCCTTAAAACGAGATATTTTATTTTATCCAGGTTATGTTTATGATGTGCAGCCGAATAATTTTTTAAGAATATCATATTCCTATGCGAGTTTTGATGAGTTGGAAAGCGGTATTCAGTCGTTGGCAAGAATAATCAAAAGTAGAATCTTATAAAATGCTTGTGCATTCAAATCATTCAATATATAATATTAGAAATATGTTTTTTTGAATGAGGGGGAAATAAACAAGGTGAGAAACAACAATAAACAAGGTTGGTTGGTAGTGTTCGGTGCTGTGTTATTACAAGTTTGCTTAGGTGCCATATATTCATGGAGTTTATTTAATCAACCGTTAATGGATAAGTATGGGTGGGGTGAAGATCAGGTCGTTTTTACCTACTCATTAGCAATATTTGTGTTTGCGGCTTCAACAATCGTATCTGGAAGACTCGTTGATCGATATGGCCCGAGAAAAATCGCAACGATCGGTGGTATTTTATACGGTGCTGGTGTGATGCTTGCATCAATAGCCTCGACAATTCCACTCCTTTATATTACGTACGGTGTATTGGCTGGCGTTGGTGTTGGATTTGCATATGTGTGTCCGCTATCAACTTGCGTTAAGTGGTTTCCAGATAAAAAAGGATTTATCACTGGTATTGCTGTAGGTGCTTTTGGTGCCGGTAGTATGGTGTTTAAATCAGTAATTACGATGCTACTTCAAAATGTTGGTGTATCACAAACATTTTTATATTTAGGTCTATTGTATATGGTGCTTGTACTGATTGGTGCTCAGCTACTAAAATTGCCTGAAGGGCCAGTTGGATCAAATAATTCGACAGCACAAATCCTTGTGGAAGAACCAAGTTTGACGGTAAAAGAAATGCTGCAAACAAAATCATTCTATTTTGTTTGGTTGATTTTCTTAGTCGGGTGTATGCCGGGATTGCTTGTCATTGGACTTGCTAAAAATATCGGTGTGGAAATGGTTGGTCTTACTCCTATGGTCGCGGCAAATGCAGTAGGTATCATTGCATTATTTAATGCTGGAGGTCGATTGGCATGGGGAACTATATCAGATAAGTTAGGACGTATTCAGGTGGTTATGATTATGTTTATCATCACTATCGGGTGTCTGTTATATATGAGCATCGTACCATTGAATGTCATTACGTTTTTCATTTGCCTATCAGGTGTTGCGTGTAGTTTTGGAGGACTTTTATCAGTTTTCCCGACTATTACAAGTGAATTCTATGGAGTGAAGAATCTTGGTGCGAATTATGGTGTGATATTCCAAGCGTATGGTATTGCTGCATTGCTTGGACCAGTGATGAAGTCTATGGCAAATGGCCTTAGTCAAACCTTCCTTATTGCTGCGGGTTTTGCTGTAATTGGTTTAATCTTTACCGTGATTGTTAGAAAGATAAATAAAAAAGAATCTGAAGGCCTGTTGGCATCAGTAAAATAAAAATTACACTAAAAACTCCTTACCAAGTTAAATCGACTTGCGAGGAGTTTTTTCCTCGTAAGAACTTGTATTGAAAAAAACAGTCCATATTTTGGGTGACAAATAGATAGGTGGTAGATTAATGATAGAACAATTTTTAAGGTTTGATATCAGTTTATTTTCGATTATGTTATTGACCATGATTCTATTTCTGATGCGTTTAAGAAAAGAAACGGTTGGTGTATCGACACTGTTGTTTAAGCGTATAGTATGGATAAATATTTTAATGCTGATTTTGGAAATATTCTCTTGGCAATTCGATCATTTGCCAGGCAGATTGAATTATTATTTGAACTATGGAACTAACATGATTTTTGCGTGGTCAATGCCTTTAATTACAACAGCGTGGGCTACCTATGTCGATTTCAAAATTTTTGGTGACACACAGCGATTGAAACGTCGGTTGTACTATTTACCCATAATGATTATAAATACGGTGCTGATCGGTATCAATTTCTTTGTGCCAGTGATATTCAGCGTCGACCAAATGAATGTTTATTCAAGAGAGCCGTTGATGTGGTTAATTATTATATTGAACAGTGGTGTACTTATTTATATATCAGCGCTTGCTTACAAACATCGTAGAGAAATACAAAGGGAAGTAGTATTTTCCATTTTACTATTTGTTGTTGTGCCATCAATCGCGGCAGGATTACAGGTTATGATATTCGGTGCTTTTATTATGTGGCCGACAATGGCTGTCATCGTGGTCATAACGTATATTTTCAATGAAACAGTTTCAACTTCCCATGATTATATAACGGGATTATACAGTAGGATAAGAGTGGATCAATATATTGAGCGCTTAATAGTAGACAGGCAATCATTTGGAGTGATGATGATTGATTTGAATGACTTTAAAAAAATCAATGACATTCATGGACATCGTGCAGGGGATAAAACATTGGCTGAATTTGGTAAAAGACTGCAAGAGGTATTTGGTAAAGAAAAAATAGTGGCGCGTTATGGTGGCGATGAATTTATTATAGTGTCTAAAGTCTTGACTACAGAGCAATTTGAGGATTATATGACTCGGTTAAAATCGGTAATGGGAGATCTAGTGGGATATAGTATTGGCTATCATGATACTAACTTGTGCAATCAGGTCACTTATGAAGACGTTGTCAACTGTGCGGATTCTAAAATGTATATACATAAGGCGTCATTTAAGAATACAGATAAGTAGTTAGTGGAAACTTCATATGGCACAATTAAAAAAAGCGTATGCATAGGATCATGACATAGATGTTCCTAAAACTTAAAAAGTATGAAAACCGAATTGGTCTTCATACTTTTTGTTGTTTATAATATATTCACTAATAGTTCGCTTCTTTTTTCTCGAAATACCCTTGTGGATGATCGCATGTCGGACACATTTCAGGCGCTTCTTTGCCTTCATGAACATGACCGCATTTACGACACTTCCAGCGAGTCGTTTCTTCTTTTTTAAACACTTTGTCTTGTTTGATATTTTCTGCAAGGGTGTTATAACGTGCTTCATGTTCTTTTTCAACCTTTGCGATATTTCTAAAAGCTCTTGCGACTTCAGCAAAGCATTCTTCGTCAGCAATACGTGCAAATTCAGGATAAAGCTCTGTCCATTCCTCATTTTCTCCAGCAGCAGCTGCAAGTAAATTATCAACTGTGGTACCAATGATACCCGCAGGGTAAGCTGCAGTGATTTCGACTGGATTTCCAGATGTCAAAAACTTAAAAAATGTCTTTGCATGCTGTTCCTCATTAAGTGCGGTTTCAAGGAATAACGCTGAAATTTGTTCATAGCCTTCTTTTTTTGCTTGTTTTGCAAAAAAAGTGTAACGATTCTTTGCTTGAGATTCTCCAGCAAATGCTTTCAATAGATTTTTTTCTGTTTGCGATCCAACAATTGTAGCCATAAGTTTCCTCCTTAAAATATTCTACTTATAGTTATATACCTATTTTCATATTTTTTAATCAGGTCTTTAGGAAAACTTAAGACTTTTGGTATAGGGTATATTTAATATATAAATAAAGAGGAGTTTAATAATGAAAAAAATACTCTATATCATAATTTCAGTATTGATTGTGACGGCTGCCATTGGTATGGTATGGTTCAAAAAAATGGAGGACAGCATGGATCAGATAAAATTACAGTATGAGAATGAAGTTATTTCCTCGGTTGCTAGACCTTTGGATTTTTCTCCAGTCGATGAAGCGTTGTCACTACAGTCTCAAGAGGAAAAAAACCGCGTACGTGGCTTGGTCCTTGGCAAAGCTGTCACCGATGTTCAAAGCCTTGTTAAAGAGCAAAAGATAACTGTTGAAGAAATTCTACTGCTTTATGCAGAACGAATAAAGACTTACGATGGCTATTACCATTCTGTCATACAGTTAAATCCCTTGGCACTTGAAGAAGCGAGGGCTTTAGATAGACGGATTCAATCCGGAGAACCTGTTGGAGAGTTAGCGGGAATTATTGTGTTGGTAAAGGATAATGTTTCAGCACTTAACATGAATACGACTGCTGGATCATATGCCTTGAAGGATTTGACAACATCGCGAGATGCATTTGTGGTAAAACAGTTAAAAAATAAAGATGCTATTATATTGGGAAAAAATAATTTAAGTGAGTGGTCGAACTTTATGTCGATGCCCTCAAGTAATGGATTCTCCGCATTAGGTGGACAAACAAAAAATGCTTACGGACAATACGATGTTGGTGGTTCGAGTTCGGGACCGGCGGTTGCATCAGCAATGAACTTTGCTTCAGTGACCATTGGTTCGGAAACGGCAGGCTCTCTTATTTATCCCGCGGGGCAAAATTCGGTTGTCGCTATTAAACCTACACTGGGATTATTGAGTCGTGACTTGGTTATTCCAATCAGTGAAGCACAGGATACTTTAGGTGTTATGGGACGTACGGTTACAGATGTCTATCAAGTCTTCAAAGCGAGTATAGGTGTAGACGAATCGGATCTGAAACACGACGTAGCATCTATTTTTTTGAAGCAATCCATGCCTGAGACCTTGAGTAAATCATATTTATCAGGTAAGCGGATTGGTATTTTAGATGTTCAATCGGATGCCTATGATCAACTGATAAGCGAGTTAGAATTACTTGGTGCAACTGTGGTTCAGGTGGAGATGGATGAAAGTGCACTCGATATAGACATGATGACAGTTCTAAATTATGGCATCGTCAATGACTTGGCAGCTTACTTGAATAATGAATCAGTGCATACTTCCTTTAATAGTTTAGCTGAAATCCATGAATTTAATACAAAAGAAATGGATATACGCATGCCATATGGCGACAAACTTCATGAAATGGCATTAGGCGAAGCGATTTCACCTGAAGTTGCAGAAACAACAGCAGAAAAAAACAGAATGGTCGCAAAAGAGGCCATTAATCACTTAATGGATAAATATAAAGTGGACGTTTTGGCCTCTTTCAGTAACGAGTTATCAGGGGTGTATGCGCCGGCAGGTTATCCAGCACTGACGGTACCGGCTGGGTATAAAGAATCAGGAGAGCCTTATGGCGTAACCTTTGTTGCCAAAGAGTTAGAAGATGTTAAGTTGTTTCAAGCTGGCTATGCCTACGAACAAGGAACTGGGCACAGACGCCCGACGGCGCCAACTAATTAGACAGAAGTATAATTAGTTGGATGTGCTTCGTTCTTTATTAATTATGACAATACGGTGTCATAATTAGTGTGCTATACTGCGCTTAGAGGTGATGAGAATGGATTATGGATTAAAAGTTGTAGATTCAACAAATATAGAAACTGAACATATTTGTTGTGCCTTATCGGAAAAGAAAGGCGATAAAACTGTTTCATTAAAAAAAGAATGGCTGAAGAATCGCTTTGCTGAAGGATTGGTCTTTTTAAAACTAGATGTTCGTGGCAAGGTATTCATTGAATACTTGCCTGCTGAAGCAGCATTTGCACCAATTGTTGCCCCTAATTTTATGTATATCAACTGCTTTTGGGTGTCGGGGAAATATAAAGGAGTGGGTCATGCAAATGAGTTGTTATCCGCTTGTATTGACGATGCAAAATCTAAAGGCAAAGATGGTCTTGTTATTTTAAGCTCCAAGAAGAAAATGCCGTTTTTATCAGATCCTAAGTATTTGAAGTATAAAGGTTTTAAAGTGTGTGATGAAGCGTATGGTCAATATGAATTGTTATGTCTTCCTTTTAAAGATAAGGTTTCTGAACCAGCCTTTAGGGATGTTGTCAAGAAATCGATGACACTGGTTGAAGACGTTGTTTTATACCATACCCACCAATGTCCTCACGCAGAAAAATATGCACGACTCATTGAAGAGATAGCGATTAAGCGAAATCTTTCCTTTAAAAGAATAAAACTTGAAACAGCCGAAGAAGCGCAAGCATCGCCAGCACCTTTTACGACTTACAGTCTGTTTATAAAGGGGCAGTTTATTACAAATGAAATATTGACAGAAAAAAAGTTTCTGCAGCTAATAGAGGATTTTTCCTTGTAAGAATAGAATATAACAATTTTTTATGGTACAGTGAGTGTGCATAAGATTTCAAGGAAGGTAAGGTGCACATCATGGAACATAAAAGATATGTTGAGGGCCTCATTATGGGTGTGGCAGCTTTTGTATTGTGGGGATTGTTGCCTCTGTACTGGAAGCTTGTCAAAGCCATCAGCCCTTATCAAATATTTGCTCAGCGTGTTGTTTGGTCCTTTTTATTTGTGATGATTATTTTAGCTGTAAGAGAATTATTGCCAAAATATAAGGAAATTATCTCTACCCCTAAAAATTGGATCAACATTATGGGGCCGGCATTTTTTATATCAATTAACTGGCTTCTCTATATATGGGCAGTGAATAATGACTATGTCATTGAAAGTAGTTTGGGGTATTTCATTAATCCCTTAGTGTTGACGGTATTTGGTGCTGTGTTTTATAAAGAGCGTCTGACCAAACTGCAAACGATAGGAATCACCCTTGCGACCACAGGGGTGTTGATGAAGTCCTTATACTACGGACAAGTGCCTTATATTGCTCTTGTTTTGGCTTTTTCATTTGCGATGTATGGCTTATTAAAGAAGAAATCAACTTTGGATTCGTTAAATGGTCTTGCTTTCGAAACATTGGTTATTGGTGTTCCAGCACTGGGATATATTATTTGGGCTGAAACTCAAAATATTGGTATCAGTGGAAATTTACCATGGCACTTCTGGTTGTTGATTGCTTTCAGTGGTATAGCGACGGCAACACCACTTTTACTGTATGCTGAGGGAACGAAGAGGTTACCTTTAAGTGTAGTTGGCTTTTTACAATATATAGCGCCAACAATCATGCTGTTTTTAGGGGTTGTGGTATTTGGAGAGCCATTTGAACAGTCGGATCTAATTCCTTTTGTAATGATTTGGATTGGATTGATATTTTTTAGTTACTCACAATATCAGTTGTTATCACAAAAAAAATAAAATGAGATACATAAACCTATGCGGTTATTAACTGCATAGGTTTTTTATCTCTAATTAGTAGATAATACCCGAAATATGATGCTCTAAACAGCTATTAATCAAGATTGGAAAAAAATGTTTTGCTTAATAATATTGAACTTGTCAATGTGGTGGTGTAATTAAACAACTACCTAATAGCTTACGGTCAAATCAGAACATTGTTTTAAAATTTTAATATATAACAATTCATTTAACAAATAAGATAAAGTGGTGTAAATTGTTGACTTTGAAGATGTTACATGTTATTCTAACTGTGGAACTTAAATTACATAAGGAAATTGAACATAATATTTTTTGATTAGTACTGTATTCGAATACTCCTAAGTCAGAAAGTAAGTGTGATTTGTTATGAAAGATTTAAGAAAAAAAATTAGGAGGTACTCGATATGAACGGTACAGTAAAATGGTTTAACGCAGACAAAGGTTTTGGTTTTATTACAGGAGATGACGGAGTAGATGTATTTGCACATTTCTCTCAAATCCAAGTTGACGGATTCAAAACTTTAGAAGAAGGCCAAAAAGTTGCTTTCGAAATCGCTCAAGGTCCTAAAGGTCCTCAAGCTGAAAACATCGTAGTATTATAATTATAATATTGAATGTTAGACCCTCTGCTTTTTAGCAGGGGGTTTTTTTACGTGAAAAACAAGAACAGCACACAAAAGAGAATAAACCCAAGGGTATGGATGCATCCATACCCTTGGGTTTATTCTCTTTTGTGTATTGGGCGCGCTAGCGACCAGAGCGACGCGAACGTAGCGAGTGTTGCTCGGCTGTTCTTGGAGTTATGAAGAGATGATATATTAAAGAACCGCATATGAGAGAGTATTTTCTCAGGTAGTGCCCCTTTTGTATACACGCATTGGCGAAGCAACGCGAGCTGAGCAATGTGAACGCAGTGAATATTGCTCGCTGTTCTCGTACTCACAAGCAACGCTTCATTAGAGGCCAGCGACCAAAGAAGCAGTGCAATTTTGCAGCACGTTTCATGATGCAAAAATAAACGGTACTCGCTTCAGCGAGTAGCTACCGACTATAAACGCAGTAACTGTTGCTCGGCTGTTCTTGGAGTTATGAAGAGATGATA
>Ga0070724_10000653_pt1 | contig 23391 bp, 24 predicted proteins | sample tdDd001_FD_67278 | JGI IMG/M metagenome (GOLD analysis project Ga0070724, IMG submission 67278) | Marine sediment microbial communities from the Atlantic coast under amendment with organic carbon and nitrate - tdDd00.1 | ecosystem: Environmental > Aquatic > Marine > Coastal > Sediment | place... | reverse complement strand
GAAGAATGACTAATTCGTCCAATAATCATTACAGATGCAATAATTAAAAGGATAACAAGAGTGAAAAGTTTTGAAACGATTTCTTGCTTTAGCATGGATTCCATTGTGATATCCTCAGAAGTGATAGAATCCCGTTCAGAGTATAAGCCATTCGTGGCTTTTTGAAAAACTAGATTCATAAAGTTCATTTAATACTATTTTATCATAAATGGCATAAGAAAACAGCTGACATTTTTTGATCTATAAAACAAAAAAGGAATGCGATCGCATTCCTTAAGTATTTCGTTAAAATAGCGAGCTATACTCAGCTAGTTGAGCTGTACTTAATTTTGCATCAGGAGCAATATGGTTGTTTTGGCAATGAATATAATTTGAATACTCTGGGCCATGTGGTTTACAATGATTCGTGCCATTTGCAAATTGAAAAATCCGACAAGGTGAAAATTCTATAGCACCATCAGCCGTTTTTGATTTATAAAACCGACAAATATCTCCATTGCCTAACACAATTTCATAAGATGTAACAGACTTTTCATGTAGTAAATCTACATTTATCACATTGTAAGTTTCTCTATTATACCTAGCTGGTAGTTTTAGATCAAACTGCTTATGAAATGATATAATCTGATCTTGTGGAATATTTTGAAAGATAAAATCATATGCTTTATTATTATATTCTTTATAATCTGCTTGGTGTAAGAAACCAATACTCATGATAGATAAACTAATAAGAGCAATAATTATTCTCATTTTTTAATCCTTAATAATGAAAAAATTTATATATTTTTTTGAAAAAGATAGCTAAAAGGTTTTGTTTTATTTTATGTTTTAGCTATAGAGTAAGGTAATCTGACTAAATTTAATATATTCTACAAAAAGTGAAAAGCAGGCTAAATAGCAGCCTGCTTTCTTATCGTTATCCAAGAGTTGGCGTGCGCCAGTTCTTGTAAATGTAACAAGGTGTTTCAAACACCTCACCATCTTCAAAGGTGTAGACGGTTTTTGTACAGATTATTGAATTAAAAGTTGGTCTGTCTTTTGGAGGGTATTCCGTTACCTCCTCAGAGGTAAAGTCCTGTCCCAGTAGGCTTTTGACATGCGCCTCGGCAGGTAGCTTAGTTAGAAGAAAGCTAGCAGCCACGAGAATAATGGCAACGATTACCAAAAATGGGGTAACTAATACGATTGCTTTTAAAATTTTCATTTTGATTTCCTTATTACTTCCAGAAACCGTCAATAGAGTTTATGTTATTGCAAGTAATGCAATTCATCTACAAACGGCAAATTAAGTGAATCTAATTAATTATGGTAATAAATATAAAAAAACAGCTGACATGTTATTGCTTAAAAAATAAGCATTTGAAAACTACGAAGTATTGCAATTTATGCTAATGAAAGTTATTATAAATAAGCATGAACATTATATTATAAAGGAAATAACAATATGCTAACAGTATTATTATCGCCATCTAAAAAATTAGATGAAAGCAAATCACAAATTTCAAAATCAAGCCAATTAGTATTTAAACAAGAAGCTTTAGAGTTAGCAAAAACTATGAAAGGCTATTCTAAACAAGATATTCAAGACTTAATGTCTCTTTCTGATAATTTAGCAGAAACAAACTATCAGCGTTTCCAGGCATTTGAACAAGACTTTTCTTTAGATAAAGGCTCAAAGCAGGCTTTATATCTATTTAAAGGTGATGTTTATGATAAAATGGATGTAGATAATTATTCAGATTCTGATTTAGAGTTTGCACAAGAGCATGTTAGAATTCTTTCTGGACTTTATGGTTATGTAAAACCTTTAGATTTAATTCAGCCGTATCGTTTAGAAATGGGTAAAAAAGTTGCAAATTGCAAAGGTAAAGACTTGTACGCTTTCTGGAAAGAAAAAACAGTTCATCAAATTAATGAAGAAAATTCAAATGGTACAATTGTAAACCTTGCTTCAAATGAGTATTTTAAATCTGTAAACACAAAAGAATTAAATGCAAATTTAATTAATGTGAATATGAAGCAGAATAAGAACGGTCAAATTAAAACAATAGGGCTTATGGCAAAACGAGCTAGAGGATTAATGGCAGACTATATTATTAAGAATAAAATTGAAAATGTAGAAGATCTTAAAAACTTTACTTCAGAAGGTTATAAGTTTAGAGAAGATCTATCAAATTCTAAAAATTTAACATTTGTTTTAAATATGTAAAAAGTTTATAAAAATAAGCAATATAAGAAACCCCCAAAGCGTATGAGCCTTGGGGGTTAAGTATGTATAAACGTGAACGCTACTCAGGAAAACCTGGTAACACCATACTATGAGTATGGATATGAGAAGAAATGTCTGACACCAGAAAAGTAGACTAAGTAAAGTCCTACACTCAAGTAAGCAATAGTGCTATCCACACATCAAAACAGCAGTATCATGATATTAAAAACATAGCGTGTGCTAAAAAACACACTGTTTTTTCTAAATGACTGATAAATAGCGATAAATTTTTCAGAGATTAAAAAATGAGCATTCTGCTAAACCCCTTGAATTTCTTATACTTTAATCTTTCTTACACAATTTATTAACAGAGTTATCCACAGATTTTGTGAGTAAGTTTTTTTGTATATTTTTGCTACTTTTTTTGATTTTTTCTAAAAAAATAAGAGTTAAGTTAGGTTAAAATTGAAATTTGTCTGACATGTCAAAAGTTTTTTTATAATATGTTTTTGTATCAAAATACGCCTAAAATACCAGTATCTACTAAGTTGTACAAAAATATGAACTATTCTGTAAAATAATAAAAACTTGACTTTTGTTAGATGATAATTAGAATGTAGTTACGAATCTATAAATTTTTACCACACCACAAACCCATATCGCATAGAGAGGTTGATCATGGTAGCCGAAATAATTAAACAAAAGATGGATGAACTACCAAGTGTAGGTTGCCTTTTTGAAAAGGTGACATATAAATTTCATAAAGACCTCGTACATAAATTCAGAGTAGTTTCTGATGGGAGAAAGTATAAAATTTTATTTCTAAAAATAAAACGAGATAAAATGTTTACAGAAGATGATCTAGAAATAACAGCATCTTCTACAAATATAATTATAAACTGTATGCAGGTAAACGGTAAAACCTTGAAGGTGACATCAAGTGAGTCAATTGATATAAGCCTTGTTAATGAAGGTACTGTAAAAGTCAGATCTATTGGATATAAACCTGTTAAAATTACAATTTCAGTGCAAAAAAGCCTAACTGAAAATGTTACAAAAATTCTCAATATTAACGAAATTGATATTTATTTACGTCCTAGAGGCCAGAAAGGACTTATTACGTTCCGAGTTATTAAAAAGTAAAACGAACAAAAATAAATACAAAAAAAGCCCTGCAATTGCGGGGTTTTTAGTTTTTAAAATTAGTTAATATTATTTCTATAGATTCCTTTATAGTAAATATAATATGTTACACCAGTATTGTCTATGGCTCTTACAGTACCTTTTTGTTTGCCATCACTATTATCTACAAATGCATCTAAATCAGGAAAAATATTTTTACACCAGTCATAATCATTATTGGATGCTTTACATTGAATTTCAATAAATTCATAACAATCTGTATCTGTTGCTAGGCACGTTCTTATAGCAGTCTCATCATCCCTCATCAGATCAATTTCTATAGTGGTGCTTCCATTACCAATATTAGGATGGATAAACATATCATTATCAACCTTTGTGCCAGCTAGATAAGGGCCTTTCCATGTTTTAGCATTTTTTCTGCTATTATCTAGTAGGTCAGATGTATATGTTTCATGTACTGAATAGTTATCAATAGGTGAACCATTGTCTAAATAATATGCTTCAGATGCTTTGATAATTTCTTGTAACTCCTGGTTAATTTGAGTAGATCTTGCTTGTTTAATAGCTGAATATAAAGAGGCGCCTGAAATTACAGATAATGCTCCAAATATTGCTAAAGCAATTCTAGCGTCAAGGCCAAACATCGCTCCGCGGTTTGTCTTGAAGCTACCGAGCGTTTCTTTTGAACTCGTACTTTGCCTTTTGGCTAAAAACAATCTGATTGATTGTTTTTTTAACGCTTGGAATGGACCAAATATAGCACTTTTTGGTATTTGATTGTACATTTTTTTACCCTCTTTATTCTCTAGTAAAATTTCAATATAATTTTAACATATTTAAGTTTTTTAGTAAATAAATTAGATTAGGTAAAATTAAATTATAAAAAAGTAATCATTTGATCTTGAACAATTATAAAAAAATACATATAATTAAAGAAGTTTTATTAAACCGTTTTTTTCTTTAAACTTATAAGCCCTTTTGTGGGCGGAGGTTACAATTATGCCTATGACTAATGCAACAGTAAGAAAGTCTGAAGAGAACTTCATTCAAAAAGCTGAAGAGCTTAAAGCATCTGCTTTGCAAAGCAGAAATGTTTATGCTTCAATCTTTTATCCAATCTCAAAAGAGTTTGATATTGCAAAGATTAAGAAAAAAATTTCAGAAGTTTTTGAAACAGATATTTTGTTTGCCGCTCAAGATAAGTCTATAGCATTTGTTTTCGCAACAGATAGTCTTGATGAAGCATTGCAATCATTTCAGTCGGAATGTAGCGAAGATCATACGCTACGAAGCTGTTTGTTGCGCCGTTCATCATGTGTAATTGGCGCTCTAGATCGCCTAGATTGTCAGGCTGCATAACGATATTGTAAAAAATAAGAAGGCCAGTGGTAGATCCACTGGTCTTTTTTTATAAATTGAAGTTAAATTATAGATAAAAAGCAGCCTTATGAAGAGACTGCTTAAATTTTTAAGCATAAAGTTTTACGCTTGGTTCAGCATGTTTGCTTCTTTTAATAATAGTTGCATTTACTATTTCAGAGTAGCGTTTGTTATTAGAGCATCTGCGCTTTGTAAAACCCAAAGCCATGCCGTATAATTCTTTATTATTTTGTTGTAAAACACTAAGTTTTTTGTTGTTATTTCCAGCATTATTACGATTGCTTAGTGATCCTTGCATTATATATTAATCCCCATAATTTCCTATATTAATTTTTGTGAATACTAGTGGATTATAATGATTATTTGTTTATGTTGCAAGTGCGAAGTGATAAAAAATACATTTTTTTTGTGGTTATTTTAGTTTATTTATAAAAAACAGCCTGTTATCTTTTTACTATGGTGATTTAAAGTGTTATTTGTTAGGTTGCTTTGTTTTAGATAAAGGGCATTTCAAATTACCTGATGCCTTATATCCAGATAACTCTTATGTCTCATTGGGACACTGCGACATAAAAACAAAAAATGAGAAGAAACCGCTATACTCTAACAGGCATGTAGCGTTTGCTCCATGTCTTGCGTTCAGCTAAAGCTTCTCTGTTGAACCCACTCTTGTATCGTCTCATTCAAGATTCCTAGCAAAAAAAGAAAAAACACCCAAATGGGTGTTTTTCTTTTATGGAGGAAGTGGTGGGATTCGAACCCACGAGACGCTCTCACGCCTGACGGTTTTCAAGACCGTTGCATTCAACCGCTCTGCCACACTTCCGTATATCTTGTTGATGCAAGAATATGTATACCACTATGGAATTATAATGTCAATAAGTTTTTTGCATTTTTTTTAGTTTTTTTTAAGAAAAAATAAAATTTATTTATAAAACAAAATCTTACGAGACTACATAATATAGGGCTAAAACTGGTTAATTCCTTTGCATTTTTAATCAAACTTTAGTATAATGTGAAAAACTAAATAAAACTAATTAGGATTATTATATAAATGGATCAACATTTTTTAGAGTTTGAAACAGACATTTTAAAAGTACAAACTAAAATTCAAGAGTTAATGAAAGTTAAAGAGAATCAAAATATTGATGAGAAATCTTTAGACTTTGAAAATGCATTAAAAAAATTAGAATTAGAAAAAGCAAAAGCAACTAGATTAGTATATAGAAATTTAACAGCTTGGCAAAAGGCTCAAGTAGCTCGTCATCAAGCACGCCCGCAAGCATCTGATTATATTAAATACTTAATAGATGACTTTATCCCATTATCTGGTGATAAACTATTTGCTGAAGATCACGCAATGTTAGCAGGTCTAGGTAGGTTTGAAGGTAAACCTGTTTTTGTAGTAGGTATTGAAAAAGGTAGAGATACTAAATCAAGAGTTAAGCATAACTTTGGTATGCCTAAGCCTGAGGGTTATAGAAAAGCTAAAAGAATGTTTGAATTAGCAAGTCATTTTAACTTACCCGTTATCAGCTTTGTAGACACTCCAGGTGCATTCCCAGGTATTGAAGCTGAAAGACGTGGACAAGGTGAAGCTATTGCTAGATGTATAGAAGTATCAATGAATGTTAAATCACCGATGATTTCTTTAATTACAGGTGAAGGTGGCTCAGGTGGTGCATTAGCAATTGCAACAGCAAACAAAGTTTTAATGTTAGAGCATAGTATTTATTCAGTAATTTCTCCAGAAGGATGTGCATCTATTTTATGGAAAGATAGCTCAAAGGCAAACGTTGCTGCTGAATCATTAGGTATGGTTGCTGAAAAACTTGAAGAGCTAAAAGTTATTGAAGGTATTATTAAAGAGCCAGTAGGTGGTGCTCATAGAGATATTGAGTTAACTATGAAGCGAGTTAGAAAATCTCTAAAAGAGCATTTAGATGATTTACTAGAAAATAATACAGATTTTGTAGCACATAGAAGAAATAGATTCTTGGATATTTAATATGAAGGTTCAAGAGAAAGATTTATTAGAAGAGATTTCAAAACTTATTCATGATGAGTGGATTGAATGGGCTAGAAATGTTGAACATGAAATTTCAGACGAGCGCAAAGCGCGCTGGGAAACTGTTTACTGTGAATATGAAGACCTATCTGAAGAAATGAAGGACAAAGATCGAGTTTATGCAAAAAAAGTTTTAGCAATGTTAAAAGAAAAAGATATTATATAATATATAATATATAAATAAAGTCTCCTTTGGAGACTTTTTTCTTGAAATATACCAATGCGAGTACTATATTATGATTGATATAAAAATTTTACAGGGTATATTTACCTAATTTCGTTTTAAATACTCATGGAGAGTAAATTATGAAAAATATTTTTCTTACATTATTAATTTTGTCTGCATCTAGTGCAGTAAGTGCGCTTGAGTTAACCGATCTTAAAGTTGATTGGTCTAAGACCAAATCTGTAGATCTTTGGATGGATGTTACAGTTCCTGAAAAAGATAGCCATGGCAATGTTTGGGATTTAACAGCTTGGGGCACGTATAAAGCTCCTGAGTTGGATGTATATACACGTGTGCCAGGTACAGAAATTTATCACTTATCTGAAAAAACCTAGCAAGCATGAGGGCCGATTGTAAAAACACCTACGGCTGCAGGACAAATGTTAAGATTGAGAGCAACACGTTTGACGTTTTAATTCGCAACCTTAACCCTAAAAACCATCAGACTATGATAAAAATGTCATGTACGCTAACGGATGGAAAGTGTGTTAGTAAGGACGGTAAGTTCCGCCTTGAAAACTTTACAATCGAATAATTTCATTATCAAATAAAAAGAGGCCTAGAGCCTCTTTTTATTTGACTAAAATTAGAAATCTATAGTAAAATAAAACTATCAATCAACAATTAAAAATAATAAGTAATTATGCAAAACAAAAAAAATATTATTATCATCGGTACAGGTGAGATCGGAATGAACATTGCCTCAAGACTTTTAATGCAGGGGCATGATGTATCTGTTATTGAAAAAGATAAAAAGAAATTAGACAATTTATCAAATAACTTTGATGTTAAAGCAATTCATGGTAATGGTTGTTTACCAAAAAATTTAAAAGCAGCTGGAGCTGAAACTGCAGATGCTTTAATAGCGCTTTCTAGTGTTGATGAGGTTAACATGGTTGCCTGCCAAGTTGCATATTCTTTATATGATATTAAGTTAAGAATGGCTCGTATTTATAATCATGATTATTTAGATGATGATTGCAAAGGCTTATTTAATGATGATGACCTACCAGTTGATTACATTATTTCTCCAGAAGAACAAGTAGCTGATAGATTACTACAAACTTTAAGCATTCCAAAGGCTTTAGATTCAGTTTACTTTGCAGGGAAAAAACAAGTAGCCTTTGCTTTAAAGTTAACTAAAGAGTTTAAATATTTTGGTACAGATATTGAAGAAGTAGCTAAAACAATACCTTATAAATTTAAAACAATGCTACTTTCAAGAGGCGATAGGACTATTGTTCCAAGTAGAAATGATCACTTTGAAATAAATGATATTGCATACTTTTTAATATCAAGTGAAGATGTTGAAGATTTTATGGGGTCAATAGGCTTTATTACATCTCCATCTAAAAATATTCTAATTATCGGTGGTGGTAATACAGGCTATGCAGTTGCAAGAGAGTTAGAAAAACATAGTTATAATATTAAAGTTGTAGAAAAAGATTTTCAACGAGCAAATTATTTAGCAGAAACTTTAGTAAATAGCACCGTAATTAATATTGATGCAATGAACTTTAGAAATTTAGATGATACAAACTTAGCTAATTTAGATATTGTTCTAAACCTTACAAACTCAGATGAGGTTAATTCACTATGCTCAATGTATGAACACCAAGTCGGTGTTGAAAATATATATACTCTAATAAAAAACAATCTATTAGGCGATTTAACACATAATATGCATTATGCAAAAGTTATTACTCCAAGAAATATTTCTGCTTCAAAAATTATCAAATTTTTAAGAAATGCAAAAATTTATAATTTATATAATATTGAAAATGATTCAGCTGAAATTATGGAAATTAAAATTAGTAAAACAAGCCCGTTAAATGGAATGACTGTTAAACATTTTAATGAACGTAAAGATGCAAAAATAGGGGCTGTAATTAATCAAAAGGGTATTTCATTTGATACAGATACAATAATGCATGCTGATGATAGAATTATTGTTGTTGTATTAAAAGATTCTTTACCAAAATTTTATGATTTAATTGAGAAATAAGGATAATAAAATGAGTATCTCTGTTTGCTTCTATATATTTGGAATTATACTTCTATTTTTTAGCTCTATGGTTTTTGCTACTGGCTTTGTTGGCTTAGCATATTCTGATGGCAGCTATCAAAACTTTTTTACTATTGGGATTGCATTGGCAGCATTATCATTAATTATATTATTTTCTCAAAAACCAGATTCTCTTAAATTAAATAATAAGCAAGGTTTTTTAATTACAGTTATGACTTGGTTAGGCTTAAGCTTGGCTGGTAGCTTGCCATTGTATGTTAGTATTGATGGTATTAGTTTTATCGATAGTTTATTTGAATCGGTTTCTGCTATTACTACAACAGGAGCTACTGTTTTAAGTGGTTTAGAGTATTTAGATAAGTCAGTTCAGTTTTGGAGAATGCTTCTTCAGTGGCTAGGCGGAATGGGTATTTTGGTGTTAGCGGTAGCTGTCTTGCCGTTTTTAGGCATTGGTGGTATGAAGCTTTATAAAAATGAATTACCAGGGGTTTCAAAAGACAAATTACAGCCTCGTATTGCTGAAACTGCAAAAATTTTATGGGGTATTTATTTATTTTTAACTGTTTTATTTGCGACATTATATCATGCATTTGGTATGAACTTATTTGATGCTATTACACACTCATTTACAACAATTGCAACAAGTGGTTTTTCAAATTATGATGCCTCATTTGCTCATTTTAATAATTCGATTTTAGAGTATATTGCAATATTTGGTATGGCAATTTGTGGTATTAATTTTACTCTTCATTATTTATTAATTACAAAAGGCAATGTAAAAAATTATCTAAAAAGTGAAGAGCTAAGATTTTTTATTGGAGTATTGTTAATTGCAGTTGGTATAGTATTTTTTATTAGAGTTATTACAGATGAAGTAACAGCTGATTATTTACTTCATTTTAGACATACCTTATTTAATATTACATCATTATTAACAACAACAGGCTATGCAGTTAGTGATTATGATTCATGGCATGAGGTTTCTCCTATGATTATTTTAATTTTAATGTTTGTTGGTGGTTGTTCTGGATCAACAACAGGGGGAATGAAGGCTTTAAGAATGCTGGTTGCATCAAAGCAGGGTGTTAGAGAACTAAAAAAACTACTAACTCCAAACTTAATTTCTTATATTAAATTAGATAACAATACTATTGATTTAGAAATAATAAAATCAATTTTTGGATTTATTGGGCTATTTGTCTTGACTTTTTGTGTATTATCTATAATATTGAGTGCCTGCGGATTGGATTTTAAAACAGCAATATCTGCAGCTGCAGCAACAATTACTAATGCTGGCCCCGGTTTAGGAGATGTAGGACCATCTAAGAACTTTGGAGAGTTGCCAGACTTTGTTAAATTGGTATTAAGTTTCTCAATGTTATTAGGACGTTTAGAGATCTTTACATTCTTAGTAATTCTGTTGCCAAGCTTTTGGCGTAAATAATATACTTATCTAGTATTGGGTATATTATATATAAAAATTAATAATATAAACGTTAATAAAGATTTGCTTTTTAGAAAATAAGCTGGTACAATTGTAGATAATAATTGTCTGGTGGATTATTGCGTAATTTTTACAACGTTATTCAGATAGGCAGGTTTTTATAGCAAACTATAAAGACAAATAATAAAAATAATAAAAATAATAATAAAGGTGAGTTAAATGACAACAAAAAATAATCCAGTACATGACGCATTCTTTGCTGAAGTACTTAACTCTAGAGAAGAAGTAACTATCTTCTTAGTAAATGGTGTAAAATTACAAGGTTATTTATCATGGTATGATAATGAAAGCCTAATGTTAACAAGAGACGGCATTACACAACTAGTGTACGTGCACGCTATTTCTACTGTTATGCCTACAGTGGCTTTAGATTTGCCATCTGTGCTACCAGATAATATTGGGAATAAGTAATCGAAAAGAAAAGTATGAAAAATAATCATCATAAACAAAAAATAAGTGTTGTGCAATTAGACTTTGCGCAACACTTTTTACATTCAGATAAGCATAAATTATCATTAAGAACAAGTGAAGAGAACTTGCAAGAGGCTATAAATCTAGCAGAGGCATTAGATTTTGAAGTTGCTTATAGTTCTACTATTTCATTAAAAAAGATATCTCCAAGAGCTGTTATTGGTAAAGGTAAAATTGAAGAGCTAAAACAAATTTTACATGATAATGAAATTGAAGTTATATTTGTAAATTATCAACTATCACCAACTCACCAAAGAAACTTAGAAATAGATTTAGAAGTAAAAGTTATTGATAGAACAGGTTTGATTTTAGAAATATTTTCAGATAGAGCTAAAACAAAATCAGGTCGTTTACAAGTTGACTTAGCAAGAACTTTATATGAACAGAGCAGACTTGTTAGAACTTGGACTCACTTAGAAAGACAGCGTGGTGGCTTAGGTAAAACAGGTGGTCCCGGAGAACGCCAAATTGAGCTTGATAGGCGTATTTTAAGAGATAAAATATCTTTACTAAAAAAACAATTAGCTGAAGTTGAAAAAACTCGTCTGCAACATGCAAAAAAACGTAAAGATCATAATACAAGAGTTGTTAGCTTAGTTGGTTATACTAACGCAGGTAAATCTACTATTTTTAATGCTTTAACAAATGCTGGTACATTAAGTAAAGATATGTTATTTGCAACGCTAGATCCATTGATGAGAAAGTTAGAGCTTCCAGGTGGGCAAACTATTATTTTATCTGATACAGTAGGGTTTATTTCAGATTTACCACATGAACTGGTAGAGTCATTTAAATCAACTTTACAAGAAGTTTTAGATTCAGACCTGTTATTGCATATTCAAGATATTTCATCTTCTCAGCACGTGCAAGAAAAGCAAGATGTTATAGAAGTTCTAAAATCTATTGATGCAGGGGGCATTAAAACTATTAATGTTTTAAATAAAGTTGATCTTTTAGATTTACCTGTAGATAAGATTGTTGACCAAGGAGTTCGTGTTTCTGCCCTAACAGGAGAGGGAATTGATGAGCTTTTAGATACAATAGAAACTTCTTTAGAATTAAATTATAAAAAGTATACTTTAATCGTAGATATGAGTGACTCTAAATCATTAAACTATTTATATAAATATGGTAGAAATATTAATATCTTAGAAAATGACGAAAATGATTGTTTAGAATACAAAATTGATGTAGAATTAAAAAAAGAAAACTATAACTATTATTTAAAGAATGTAAAACAACGATGAAAAAACTACTATTATTAATTACTTTAATTACTGCAAGTATTTCAGCAAATGCTGCATTTAATAACAACGTTCCATTCGAGCTATATGGCGAGCCAAAGTTTGAGGTTGAAAGACCTTTCTTTGATATGAGCTATAGCGAATTGCATAAAAAAACATTAGAAGAAAAAGATAGAAATGCCTACTTTGAAGGTGGTTTAAGATATTATTATGGTTTTTCAAAAAGGTTAGACATTCCTTTCCCTAAAGATTATGCAGCTGCAGCTATGTGGTTTTATGAATCAGGTATGAAAGATCATGAGCTTGCTTCATACTTTTTAGGAAATATGTATTTAAAAGGACAAAGCGTTAAGCAAGATTATAAAACTGCAATTTGGTGGTTTAATAAATCTAAAGAAAGAGGTTTTAATCATGCAACATATATGCTAGCAAACATTTACTATGAATTAAGTCAAAATAAAGATCTAGCAGAGTCATACCAAAGACTTTATTTAGAATATGCTATTAAAAATTATGAAGAGTTACTTAAGGTTAACTACCCTCAAGCTTTTTATAATAGAGCAATTATTAAGTTAAGAAATAAAGATTTAACTAGATTCGTATTAGCAGATGTTAATGAGCTATTACAAAGTGCATTTGATTTATATCTATTAAAATCAGATAAAGAAAGTTGCTATGATATTTTAAAAGTAATGGCTTATTACCGTCTTGAAGGACATAGACCATCAGAAATGAAGTTTAACCAAGTTTTTAACTAATATTTTGAGAATAAGGATATTTTTATATGTTAACTAAAGGAGCGATGTTTGGCCTTGATGCGAGAATTGCGTTGGCAATATTCGGAACACTATCGATAATATCTGGTGCCGCGTTATACTCGGCAATCCAAGATGCGCGAGTTGTTAGTGCGGTAACCTCTCTTAAAGAAATTGCAAAGGCTTATGATGCTTATTTATTAGATACAGGTCAAGAAGTTAGTTTAGCAAGTGGTACTCATTATGATATTGTTAATTTAATTGAGAAGCCTGCGGATGTTAATATTTGGAGAGGACCTTATTTAAGCTATGAAAAAAATACAAGTAATACCTTAAGACTTATTGATACTAGCGGTATGGGAAATAATATCTTAATGAGATATGCTCAAGAGTCAGACTGGAACCCAAATGCTTGGACTAATAGTTGTGCTGTAGATAAAGCTCCTTGTTCAGCATGGATTGAAATAGAGGGTATTTGGACTGTAAGCCCTGGTTTAGCAGAAAAAATTGATGAATATATTGATGGATCAGTTGATTTTGCAACAGGAGATGTTAGAGGTAAAATAGGCTCTAATTTAATGATAAAAATAACCAGAGCACAAGTTCAACCATAAAATTAAAAAAGCCCCTAAAAAGGGGCTTTAGCATTTATCGTAATGTTTAATATGGTAATCCAGGTAACTCAACAGTTAAAATACCCATAGATAAAGATATAATCATAAGAGCTAATAGTAACAAAATTAATATTAAAAATATAACTAAGCAGCTTTTAAAGATCTTATTTTCGCTGAATATGTATATAAGAATATCCATTAGTGAGGTAATAATCCCTACGCTAATTAGTAACACTAACAAATCTATAGGAATGGAAAAAGAAAAGTAATAGTCCATTATTTCTTTATAAAAAGAAATAAAATATTGCATTAAAACTTGTCCTAGGGTTAAACGTGATGCTTACTTTGTAACTAAGCTTTATAGTAGATCTTAAAAATAACAAAACTTGTTTCAGAATACAAATAAAAAACCAACTTATTTATATAGTTAGCTATTTTTTTTGTTGTGTAGTAATCATCATTTATGCTTTTCTAACTCGTTTAAAGTTTCTTGAAATACTTTATTTATATTATGAATGCATACTTTATAGTCATCAATATTATCTTTATTTAAAAGATAGATTGCTGATTCTATTTCACCAGTTTTACTTGTTAGCTCTTCAGCACCAAAATTTGCAGCGCTTCCTTTAATTGTATGTAAAATATCTTTAGCCTTTTTTGAATCTGCATTTTCTACAGCTTCTGTTAATTGTTCTAAAAGTTCGTTTGTTGATTCTTCTAAAATACCAGCTAATTTAAAAGCAAATTCTTTATCCATATTTAAAATTGTAAAGAATTGTTCTCCTAGAATGCTCATAATTATAATCCTCCAGAGTATTGTCCATTTTTATGATTTTTTCTTAAGCATAAAGGCCTAGTAAATAATCATTAGGCCTTTATATAAATTATGTATTTTATTATAGTTTAGCTTATTATGCTAAGTCAAGATCCATTTTGTCTTTAACTTTTTTAGGAATTGGTTTTAGAGTACCTTTACCAACTAAAACTTTTTTACCTTCAGCATCAAAACAAGCTGTTTCAAATACTACAGAGTTTTTCTCAGTATCTAGTTCAATAACTTCTACAACTGCTTTATAAGGCTTGTCTAAGTATACAGGAGCCATGAAGTTAGCTGATTGGTTTAACCAAATAGCACCTAAACCAGGCATATCCATACCAAAAATACCTGAAAATTGAGCAACAGAAATCATACCGTGAGCGATTTGTTGTTTAAATACAGTACCTGCAGCATATTCTGCATCGTGGTGAGCAGGGTTCCAGTCACCTGAAATTTCTGCGAATTTTTTAACCATTTCGTATGAAACAGAATAGTCTTTTTCAAATTTATCACCCATTTTGAAGTCTTCAATTGACATGCATCTTCTAGCTTTTTCAATAGCCATAATTTTAAATCTCCTAATTTATAAATAACATCTATAATATGTTATTCTTTTTATTATTCTAACAGAAATTATTATATCAATAAATTTATGGAAATAAAAATGATTTATAACTATTTTTTGCCTCTAATTGTATTCTAGTTGGATCATTGTGTCATTAATATCAAAGTTTTTACTTAAAATAGATTTAATTTTATTTAAGCATTGCTCATCATGTTCTTGTGAAACACAACAGCCCGTATCTAATACTATATGAGCTGAGTAATAAATACCACTTTTAGCAAAAGAAATATCTTGCTCATGAATATCTATTATATGCGAAATTTCTTTTTCTAAGGCTATATCAATTTTTCTAATTAATAGTTTTGCTTTTCTGATATTAAAAGCTTTTTTAATGCATTTTTTTAATAATCTAAGACCTGAAAAGGCAACAAGAACCGCAATTACAAAACTAACAAAGGAGTCTGCTTTTTCAAATCCAGTAAAGAATATAACCACACTTGCTGAAAATGTTAAAACAGTAGAAATACAGTCAAAAAAAGTATGCAGAAAAATAGCATGAACATTGAAACTATGCTTTCGGCCTTTACTTAAAATATAAGCAGATAAACAATGAATTAAAAATGCAATAAATGAACTGATTGCCATAATAACAGGGTTAATCGCAACACCAGAGCCTTCTATATCAAGTCTTTCAAAGCCTTTAAAGCAGATTATAATAGCGATACTTAAGAAAATTGCACCGTTAATCATACCGCCCATGATATCAATCATTTCAGCCTTATCTGATTTTTTCTTTGCTAAATTAAAGCTTACTATTGAGCTAATTAATGCAATAAGTAAAGAGCTATTATGAACTAGTAGGTGCGATCCATCTGCAAATAAAGCTAATGAATTTGCAAAATAAGCTGCTGTAAATTGACCCACCATTAAGATAGCGGTTAAAGAAAAAGCAGCAATGATATATTTTAAAGATTGTTTATGAGTTATAAGTTTTGTATTCATTTAAGCAGTTTTTCTTTCTTAGTTTAATTCTTTTATTGAATCTAAAACTATTTGTGTTGTTAATAGTTCTGGTAATAAAATAGGGCTGTTTGTATTATATGCAGGATAAATTGCATATACAGGAACTCCACTTCGTTCTAGTCGTTTTAGTTCGTTAGTAATAGCTGAATCTTTATTAGTCCAATCAGCAATCATAAAAACAATGTTATTTTCTTTTAGGAATTCTTTAACTTCTAATGTATCTAAAACAGTTTTTTTATTGTATTGACATGTAAGACACCATTTTGCAGTAAAGTCAACAAAAACAGTAGTTCCATGATTATTTAAACGCTCAACTTCAGCTTTGTTAAACTTATTAATAGATCTTTCTTCTTTATTATTTGCATAAACGCCAAAAGTGCTTAGGCAAACTAAAAGAGCTATTAAAATATATTTAATTTTTGATTTTAAAGTTATTAGCCATAGTATAAAGACTAAAATGAATATAGAAAATACAATTAGAGTAGAAGTACCATTTTCATCAATATCTAAAACCCAAATAAGCCAAACAATTGTTGCAAAAATAGGGAATGCTAAAAACTCTTTTAATTTTTCACTCCATAAACCAGGTTTAGGAAGTAGCTTGTGTAGTTTTGGAATAAAAGCAATTAGGATAATAGGAAGCGCAATTCCTAGTGCTAAAAATGTAAAAATAGTAAATGTAATAATCATTGAATTTGATGCTAATGCAAATCCTAAAGAGCTAGCCATAAATGGAGCTGTGCAAGGCGTAGCAACAAAAGTAGTTAAAATCCCTGTGAAGAAATCTCCTGAGTGCTTCATATTAATCCTGCTAGCTTTATTAGCTAGTTTATCACCAATAGAAATAAAGCCTAATAGGTTTAGTCCAACTAACATTAATAATCCAATCATAAAGTAAATAAAGTAAGCATTTTGTAGTTGGAATCCCCAAGCAATGTTCTCTCCTAAGCTTTTTAAAATTAACAATACTCCAACAATTAGCATCATAGAAACAAAAACACCAGAACTGTAAATTAATGCACCTTTAATTCTTTCTGCTTTTGATTTATGATTTAATAATGAAAATACTTTAAGCCCGATAACAGGCAGTACACAAGGCATTAGATTTAATATAATACCTCCAATTAAAGCAAATAGGGCAACTAGTAAAATTTTAGCAATTTTTTCTGTCGGAGTATTTAATTCAATATTTTTGTATATAGCTTCAATTTGTTTGTTTTTTATATTTGTTTCTAAAAGCCCAGATATGGTATTTGAATTCTTATCAAAGTATTCATCTAAAGCAATCTTTAAGAATATATTATTATTTAATTCAATTATTTCTTGATTTGAAGTATCGTCAATAATTCCGTCTTCATTAGGAATAAAAGTTGCTTTATTTATACTATCATCTAATAAAATATAAATAAAATTATCTTTTATGGTAAATGTAGCTTGTTTTGTTGCTAAAGTAGGGAATGTCTTAGCAAAATCAATGTTTTTAGATTTTGAAACAATAGAATCTGTAAACGGTGTTGTAATAGAAAAGTCTTTCTCTAAAGGGATACAAATGTTATTGCAAACTAAAAAGTTTAATTTACCTTTTAGGTTTAAGCTCTTATCTTGTTTATTATCTGTAGTATCTTTCCTTAATAGGTTAAGAGAAAAGGTTGCATTATTTTGATAAATATAACTAACAAAGCTATTTTCAATATGCTTTTCAGGAGCTTGATAGTCCAGTTCTTGAGGAATAATATTTTCAGGAATTTTTGAGAATTGAATCTTAGCACCTAAACCAGAATCTCCACCATTTTTATAATAAGTATACCAACCTTCAGGTAGTTTTAACTCAATAAATAAATTATTAACAAAATTGCCAGAATCCAAAGACTGTTCATTAAAAGGAGTTACTTTGATTTTTACATCATCGCTTGTAATAAATTCGGCATTTGCATTAGCTGAAAAAACAAAGCTTACTATTAGTAAAAATCTTAAAAACATATCCATTTCTTTCTTGTGTAATTTTAATTGTTTTGATATACTGTTAATTGAATCATTTCTATCTAGAATAAATATTCCATAATAAAAAAATAAACTAAAAATAACAGGAATACAATAAAAATGTTACATAATAACTATAAAACAAATATTATATTTTTATCAGTTAGCTCAATTTCGTGGATTATCTTATCATGTATTATTGCAAGCTTTTATTATTTATATCTATATGAAAGTAATATATATGTTTCAGAAATATTTAGCACGCAGGCTTTGTATTTAGAAAAAAACATGATGTTAGCAAACATACCGCAAGCTATAATGAACTTTTTAACAATTGTAACAAGCTCTCTATTAGCAGGGTATGCTTTTACAACAATTATATTTGCAGGTTTTTCTTTAATTGTATTAGCGAGATTAGTTAAAGAAGTAAAAAATGAAAAAAATATTAGAGATCAAATTAATTTTGTAAAACTAAAAGAGCGTCAATTAAGTAAAAAAATTATACAAGAACGCCAATTAAAAGAAGTTCAAATTAATAAAGTTATTGATCAAAGTACCGACTGTTACGTTAGATTAGCAAGTGATTATCGAATTCTTCATGTTAATACAAGTGCAAAAACATACTTTAGTAAAGTTACATCAGTTTCAGCTCTTAACAATTCATACTTACCAGATTTAATGCCTGATATTAAAAGTACAAACTTTGTGCAGGTTTTTGATTCTGTTTTAAAAACACAAGTATCAAAAACAGCTGAAATTTACTTACAGCAACAAAAACGTTGGATGTTAATTAGGCTTTATTATGAAAGTGGCCAAATAGGTGTTTACTTTAATGATATTACAGCTAAAAAAGAGTCTTCAATTGGCGTTGAATCGGGTGTGTCTTTACTAAAACAACTATTAGATACCTCTATTGATTCTGTTGCATTAGTAGATTTAAACTGGAAATATCTTTTAACTAACCAAAAGTGGGTTCGCTCATTTGGATTAGAAGATAAGCAAATTCAAGGAAGAACCGTTATTGATTCAATTCCTTCTTTTGCAAAGCAATTAGCACCAGTACAAAGAGATTTAGTTCGAGGTGATATTATTAAGATACCTGAGTTTGAAACTATTCTTTTAGGTAAAGAAGAGTGGTTAAGATTTGAAGTACGACCATATAGAAATGAAGATGATAAAATTTCTGGATTTATTATTTCAGCAGTATTTACAACACAAGCAAGAAAACGTCGTAAACAAGCTGAAAGGCAACGTCAAACAGAGCGTAAACTAGCTTATCACGATATGTTAACTGGTCTACCAAATAGACAGCTATTCCATGATAGATTAAGTGAGGCTTTAACAAACTCATACCGTAATTTGAAAAAAACAGGCTTATTATTCATTGACCTTGATGGATTTAAAGCTGTTAATGATACATTAGGACATGATGTTGGTGATAGACTTCTTCAAGATGTATCTCAACGACTACAAGAGCACACCCGTGCATCAGATACTGTAGCAAGAATGGGTGGTGATGAATTTACGGTTATTTTAACAAATATTGATGAAGTTCAAGATGTAGCAACAGTAGCTGGTAAAATTATTAAAGTTATCGGTGAGCCATATGATTATGGTGATGGCATAGTTGCAAGAGTAACAGCGTCTATCGGTATCTCAATGTATCCCAAAGATGGATCTAACTCTGTAGATTTAATTCGCCATGCTGATGAAAGTATGTATAAAGCTAAAAACGGTGGTAAGAATAACTATGTATTCTATGAGTCTCAAGGATTTGAGGTTTCTGCTGAAAATATTAAAGCTGAAGATATTCAAAATGCACTGAACCAAAACGAACTGTTATTACACTATCAGGGTTATTTTGATTGTGAAAAACAAAGAGTTTACGGTGTTGAGGCGTTATTAAGATGGAATCATCCTCAGTATGGCTTATTACGAGCTGGACAGTTTTTAGCAGCTATTGAGCAAAATGATATTATGGTTGAAATTGGTCAATTTGCTTTAAGAAAAGCTTGTCAACAACTACAAGATTGGGAAAAAGAAGGTCAAACAGGGTTACTTCTAACACTAAATGTTTCTCCTCGTGAATTCTTAGATAAAACATTTGTTAAGCGTATTTCTAAATTAATTGCAGAATATGATATAAAACCAAACTCTTTAGGTTTTGAAATTTCTGAAAAAATTATGCTACAGAATAATGACACAGTTGTTAAAACATTACGTGACCTTAAAGCTCTAGGAATTGTTCTAGTTGTTGAAAATCTAGATAAAGAGGGCTTAACAATGGAAATGCTTAAAGATAATCCAATTGATATGTTAAAAATTGATTATAAATACATTTCTGAAATTGGTAAGAAAAAAGATTCTGAAGAAATGATTAAAACATTTATTGATATGGCAAGAAAACTTGGCATGGAGCCTGCCGCAGATTGTGTAGAAACTCCAGAACAAGAGAAATTCTTAACTAAGCATGGATGTTTCAAAATGCAAGGTTACTTATTCGGACGTCCTTCAAAGCCGACAAAGCATTTTGTAGTCAACGCTAAATAAGCAGTTATTTAAGTTATTTCTTAACTTTATTGAGAAGGTATCATGTAGTTTAACTACACTTCCTTCTCATAAAGTCAACAACTAAATCTTAAATAACCAGCTTATTTAAAACATAAAAAATAAAAACAACATTTGTCATCCCAAGTAATTAATTTTATGAATATAAAAAGGTCCCAGTCGGGACTTTTTTTGTTTTGATGTAACAAAAAATAACTGTCATCCCGGACTTGATCCGGGATCCATGTATCTCCATAGTTATCCCAATCTCATCTGAGGGTCTACGTGATCTTATAATTCAAAAAAAGAAAAGCTCCCTAGGGAGCTTTTTCGACTTTGTTAATTGTGCTGGTGCCAGTTTCCAACTAGAGAATTTATTTCTCCAACACTGGTGCCGTATTTTTCGAGTTGCTGAGTTGTAACTATGAATGTGTTAAATTTATTTTTAATTAGCTCTTTTATAGCTTTAAAGTCTTCGCTAGAAAGCATGCTGCGTTCTCTAGCTTTTTTTATTACAGATGGGATTTTTGCAAGGTTGTGTGCAGTAGAGTCATTAGAATCAAAACTTCCCGGCATTCATATTCTCCTTGTTGTAAAACGCTAGCCAATTAAAATGTTTGTATAAAGTATACTAAAACAAAGGGTAAGTCAACATATTGTGTTTAAAAATAAAATGAGTACACTTAATGTTGTGTCAGGATAAAATTATAGCTTGTAAGTATAAGGTTTTACTAAATATTATTTAACCCTTTACTCTTTGCGAGTTAAGGTCACTCTCTTGCTATAAAATATATAGCTATAGCAAGGAGTAGTGTCCTTGCTGAAAATTTATAAGGAATTTCCTCTATTACTACGAGGAAGAAACTTATTATGAAAAAAGTAAATGTTTCTAACATCTTTGCTTTTGCTATGTTCATCGCAGGACTTGTCATGTGTATGGCATATGATAATGGTGCATCATTAAATTTATCGTTTATAGCAGGAACTATTTCTTTCCTTGTCAGTTGGCTAGTTCCAAATGTTATTCAGCTTAAGAAAGATATGGAGAGTTACAAGGCCGAACGCACAGAGATAATTTCAGATATTCGTGAATTCGCTAAAGAGCGAAGCTCTGAGGTTGTTAAGGTGCTATTGAGCCGCCTTAACAAAGGCTATGGACTTACTTCTGTTGAAGTGGATAACTATAGCGTTGAAGACGCTGAGTTTTGGAATAGTGTTGGCGTAAAAGCTGAAAAGTATGATCGAACTTTGGATGGAGAGCATATGTCCTGCGTTGAAAAGCGTTATGGGCTAAAGCTATCAGTCTAACCTGAAGCAAAAGAGAGCAGATAAAACTGCTCTCTTTTGCTTTTTTTAATACAATGTTTGTGGATCGATATCAATATCTATTCGAACATCGTTTGTAACAGGGGTTGATGCAATCCAGTGTTTTAGTTCTTTATGTAAATTAATAGTTGATTTAACCAAAATTCTAAAACGATAAATATCTCTAACTTTAAAAATAGTTGCTGGAGCCGGGCCTAAAACATCAATGCTTTCATTATGATGAGGGAAGTTTTGAACTAAAGACATAGCTGCTCTTTGAGCTGATTGCTGATTTTTACTTTTAATTAAAATAGCAGCCAACTTACTAAATGGAGGCATATTACCAAATTTTCTAGATTTTAGCTCTAGGTTAAAGTATCCATCACGATCTAGTGTTTTTAAATGATCAAAAATTTCATGTTCTGGCATGTAGCTTTGCAGATAAACAGTTCCTTTTTTATCATAACGTCCAGCACGTCCAGCAACCTGAGAAATTAGCTGGAAAGTTTGCTCTCCTGCTCTTAAATCTGAGTTATTTAATCCCATATCAGCATCAACAATACCAACCAAAGTTAGGTCTTTAAAGTTAAGGCCTTTGGCAATCATTTGAGTACCAACTAAAATATCTATTTCATGATTTTCAACTTGTTTAATAAGTTCTGCCATTTGGTTATTTGTTTTAATATTATCAGTATCTGCTAAGCCAACTCTAGCATTTGGGTAGTATTCTTGTAGCTCTTGGAAGATTTTTCTTGTGCCAACACCAAAAGCAAATAAAGAATCGTCTTTTTTGCAGTCAGGGCATGTTTCAGGGTATGGCTCTTTAAAACCACAATGGTGACAAACCATTTTATTACCGTGAACAACCATATAAACATCACAACTAGGGCAGCTATGACGATGCCCACAAGTTCTGCAAATAAGTAATGGAGCATTACCACGACGGTTTAAGAATATTAATGACTGATTGCCTTTTTCTAAGTTTTCTGTAAGCTTTGATTTTAAACTTGGAGAAATGAATTTATCTGTTCCTGTTTGTTCACTTTTCATATCAATCATACAAACGTCAGGTAATGTCGCACTACCGTAACGATTTTTCATTTCAAGCTGTTTAAAACGCTGAGTTTGAGCATTGTACCAAGTTTGTAAACTTGGAGTTGCTGAAGCTAAAACAATTGTAAAATTACCAAGTTTAGCTCTAACAATCGCCATATCACGACCATTATATTTAAAGTTATCTTCTTGTTTAAATGAATTGTCATGCTCTTCATCAACAACAATAAATCTTAGATTTTTAAATGGTAAGAATAGAGCAGAACGAGCTCCTATAACAACTTTTGCCTCTCCACTTAAAACTTTATGCCAAGTTTTTGCTTTAGCTGAGCCAGTCATATTTGAATGATAGCCATATGGTTTAAAGCCAAAGTGAGCTTCAAAACGCTCTAATAACTGAGGAGTTAGAGAAATTTCTGGAACTAAAACTAAAATTTGTCCACGATCTTCTTGTAGCATTT
>Ga0070724_10000652_pt1 | contig 23417 bp, 20 predicted proteins | sample tdDd001_FD_67278 | JGI IMG/M metagenome (GOLD analysis project Ga0070724, IMG submission 67278) | Marine sediment microbial communities from the Atlantic coast under amendment with organic carbon and nitrate - tdDd00.1 | ecosystem: Environmental > Aquatic > Marine > Coastal > Sediment | place... | reverse complement strand
TCGTATGTAGCCTTTGGAGAAGCACAAGGGGAGATGTTTGGAGATTTACTGGATGTACATGGTTGCGGCGCTGTAAGGAGTGATCCGAAATCAGGAAATGCATCGAGTTATCCTTCATATTTTGGACCTCAGGGCGATGTAAGGTACGTTTATAATTACGTGTTATCTGTAAGAACAATTGAATAGTTAATCATAAAGAAACCAAACTGAATAAGTTTGGTTTCTTTAAATCATCACCGCCAAATGATACACTAATTTATGACGATGTAAGAGATAGGACAAAAATAGGAATGGTGATCAGATATGGCACACTTAACTGGAAGAACAGGTTATAAAGATTTAATAGATCGTTACAATAAATTCCCTCAAGGCGCACCAGAATCAGAAGCTCTATATGAGATTTTGAAAGTTATGTTTACGCATGAAGAAGCTTCACTTGTATCACTTCTGCCAATAAAACCATTCGGCGCCAAAAGGGCGGCTAAAATTTGGAAGAAGTCAGAAGATGAAACCAATGTTATTTTAAACAGCTTGGCAGAGAAGGCTTTATTGCTTGATATGAATGATACAAACGAGCAGAAGTATGTCGTGCCACCGCCCATGATCGGATTTTTTGAATTTGCACTAATGAGAACAGGCGGACATTTCGATCAAAAGCTATTAAGTGAGTTGTTTCATCAATATTTAGAGACTGAAGAAGATTTTATGCGAAAACTCCTCTCTCTTAAAACTCCAATAGGCAGAGTGTTGGTCAATGAAAAAACAATAAAACATGCAATAGAGCAAACGGATGAGGTCTGTGTACTGGATTATGAAAGAGCAACAAAGATCATTGAAAATGCTCAGAGTATTGGTGTAAGCAGATGTTATTGCAGACATAAAGCAGAACATCTTGGTGAACATTGTGACGCACCTCAAGAAGTTTGTCTGTCCATAAATAATTTGTCACACTCTTTATCTAAACACGGGTATGCAAAACTGATATCTAAAGAAAGAGCTCTTGAGATCCTTGAACTTTCATATGATCACAACCTTATTCAGTTTGCCGAAAATGTTCAAGATGATGTTGGATTTATATGTAACTGTTGCTCATGCTGTTGTATGGCCTTAAAAGGCGCTAAGAAAATGGGGATACCACAAACAATCAGTTCATCAAATTTTATTGCAACATTAGATGATAAGTGTGTGAGCTGCAAAAAATGTGTACCTGTTTGCCCCGTTGGGTGCTTTAACGTTGAACAATGTGACGGTAAAGATCAAGTGACATTTGACCCGACATTATGCCTCGGGTGTGGCGTGTGTGAAAGAGTCTGCAACCTGAATGCGATTGAAATGGTTAAAAGAGAGAAAAGAATATTCACACCAGTCAATACAGTTCATAAGCTCGTTCTCGAAGCCATTGAAACGGACACGCTACATAATCTTATCTTTGACAATCAGGCAATGCATAGTCATAAATTTATGGCTGCCTTTACAGGTGCTTTTTTAAGATTGCCGCCTGTGAAACAGATTCTCGTAAGTGAGAAGTTTCAGTCAAAATACTTGATGAAATTAATTGATAACGTTAAAGTTTAAAAACCATGTATCTTAAAACTCAAAGGAGTCCATTTACTGTGATAGAAGAAAAAGACATACATGAAATCATGGAAAGTTTTAAATGTGATGATCGATTTATTAATGCATATATGAGATATAAACACTGTCCGAATGCTCGAATTATTATGGGTGAGGATTACTCAATTATAGAAGATGAAGGTTGGGTTATACCCACTTTGATGTCGGAAGACAACTTAGTCAAAGCTCTAAAAAAAACAATGAAGGAAACGAAGCTTGAGAGTTTAAAGTTCGGTGGAGTTCCTTTTGAGCAATATGAAGCCTTAAAGCCGCATATGGATATTAGTTGGGATGAAATCTGTTACCTTTACGTCTATAGAGGCAATCCCTTTGAGGATACATATGAAAATAGAAACGAAACAAATATCAGACCTTTAACCCTTGAAGATGCTGAGCTCGTTTATAAGTATTATTCATATAAGGAACATGATGATATTGACTATGTTAAGACAATAATTGAAAATATGCCAACCCGTGGGATTTGGATAGATGGAGAATTGGTTTCTTGGGTTGTTCAAAGAGATGAAGGTTCTATTGGAATTATGTACACCCTTAAAGAACATCGACATAAAGGCTATGCCATAGACTTAACAAAGAGCCTGATTAACGAGATTATTAAAAGAGGGGATATCCCTTTTGTGCATATCGTTGTTGGGAATGACGCTTCATGTAAGTTGGCTGAGAAAGTTGGCTTTAAAAGATCATCTACGGTTGTATGGTTTGAAGGCCGTTTTAAGTAAATACAAAAGTCACCGAGAATTTACTCGGTGACTTTTATATTTACTAAGCAAGTGCGGGTGTGAGTACAAATAGAATCGAAGCGGATTGATCACTGTTATTTGTGAATTTATGTCTAACATTAGGAGGAATGCGAACAACATCTTCCTCAACTAAGTGATATTCTATACCTTCCAACTCAACGTATACTTCGCCTTTCATCACAACTGCAATCTCTTCCTTGTCGACATGTGAATAGTGGGATTCTGTTGTACTTGATTGAGAATTTAAATCCATCATTAAAAGTTCAATATGAGCTTTCATAAAATCAGGTGTCAATATATCGTACACAATGTGATCACTATTTTGACGATAGACTTTCTTACGATCCTTTTTTCTTGAAATTAGGGAGCTTGTATCAATGTCATTTATAAATAACGTATAGAGTGGCACATTTAAAGCTTTTGCAATTAACTCCAATACACTGAGTGATGGATTTGCTTTTCCACGTTCTATCTGACTGATTAGAGATGTACTGATACCGGCATAGACTGCAAATTCTCGAATTGTCATTCCTGTTTTCTTTCGATAACTCATGACAGTTTGACCTAGACGCATATAATTCATGATACAATCTCCTTTTCCATAATAATGTGTTTTTTACTCATGTTGTACTGACATAATGGATATTTAAGATATTGCTGTTTTAAGTGCGAAAAATAGATTATAATAACTTGTGCATAATATCATACCACGTTTATTATAATATACAAGAAAAAGAGAGGTTAACATGAAAGTACGAGTTGTATCATATATAGCGGTATTTATTGGAGTTTTTTCATTATCGACTTCAGCTGTGTTTGTAAGATTGGCTGATGCACCTTCTGCCATTACTGCATTCTACAGGCTGTTTTTCACTGTGTTGATGCTTTTCCCATTTTTGGCGTTTAATAAGAAAAATAGAGACGAGCTCATTTCTCTCTCAAAAAAGGAATGGCTTCTCGGGATATTATCAGGTGTATTTCTTGCGTTGCATTATGTTTTATGGTTTGAATCTTTGCGTTATACTTCAGTGGCAAGTTCGACTGTTATTGTAACGTTGCAGCCTCTATTCTCAATCGCAGGAGGTTTTTTTCTATTTAAAGAGCGAATCAGTAAGAAAGCACTATTTGGATGTTTTATAGCAATTATTGGGTGTATGATTATAGGGTGGGGCGATTTACAGGTTAGTAAACAAGCCTTGTTTGGAGATCTGCTTGCATTTGTAGCAGCGGGCATTATTACAGCATACTTTTTCATGGGGCAATACTTACGTAAAAGTTTATCGGTTGTTCCGTATTCAATGCTGGGTTATGCAAGCAGTGCATTCTTTCTAGCAATTTATGCATATAGTCAGCACGTTCCTTTCCTTGATTACTCAACGCAAACATGGAAAATGTTTATTGCGTTGGCATTTGTTGCTACTATATTGGGGCAGTTTATCTTCAACTGGTTATTGAAATGGTTAAGTACAACAGTCATTTCAATGAGTATTATGGGTGAGACTATTGGAGCTTCATTTTTATCGTATATTGTTTTAAAAGAAGCTATTTCTTTGCAGCAAGGTGTTGGCATAGTTACCATATTAATTGGTATAGCAACATTCTTACTTAATGCTACAACTCAAGAGGAGAGCTGTGAAGTTGCTCCTACAGTCGAATTGAATACCACTTGATAAATATCCAGTATAAGTATTTGGATCATATGTGACTTCAAACATACCTCTTTTTCGAAAGGGGTATTTTCACGTCTAACAAATGGTATAATATTACTTAGTTGATATAAAATATCGGAGGCACTTATGAGACTAGAAGAAAATGAGGCAAAATACCCTCTAATGTACACACCTGGGGATATCCCAAACATGAGAAAAGCATTGGCTGAATACACACAGCTTATTCAGACAGGCGATGCTTTCGAAAACGATTACTGCGTTGCACACTTTCAACACACGTGTGACAAAATATCTATAGATTATTTTAAAGAGCACCCAGATTTGATTCGATATCTGGAGCAGGCGTCTTATTACTATACTCAAAATTCTGATCCTGAAGACATCCAGACATCTATGACAGGTGAGGCGCTGTTCTTCCTCTGTGCATTGATGCATCCTGGGCTTGAGGCCGATATCATGAATGCTTGTAAAGCGATTGTTCAATACTCAAGAACGCATAATAATTCATCTAAAATGTGGTTAACTTGTGAGCATCCTTTTGGCATTGAACCTCTTCATATCACGGCGACAAAGTATCCGAAATACGGCTATCTGCTTGCAAGTTTTTTGATTCCTTATTGGGATGATGAGCACATGCCAGAACCGCTATTTGCTCTCGGTCAGTGGGCAAGAGGTCTTGGTATTATGGAGGATACTATTAATGCCTACTGCTATTGCGACAACGCAAGAGCTAGAGAAAACATGATTGGATATGACACATGGGATGGCGGCGTGAAGGATAACGAAAAGATTGAAAGTGACTTTGACTTACTTACACACTTTAGAGAGAAACCGCTGAGTTACAAGTACTTTACAGATCAACTGGCTAAAAGGTATAAAGACATGCCATTCATACAGACTCACGAGGATGATGAGCGCTACTACATAGAGAATCCGATCAAACCGCTTGTTGCTGAGATGCTTTATGTTCATCATCCTTATAATACTTGGGATGATGACTTTGACTTAGATGCTTATCTGACACATACATTTATCGATACTCAAGCAGATGAAGCTATTGAGCACATAAAATACGTTGTCGAAGATAAACTTGGCCGTACCATTGTACCTTCTAAGGAGACCGTTCAGAAGGAAAGAAAGCGCAGAGAATGGGCTAAGAAAATAATCAATAGACGGGTGACTCGTTCTGAGACGGTCAAATGGCGAGAACTGGTTACCAAAGTATTTCCCAATGGTGAAGACTTATGGCTCTATGTTCAAACTGGCGACAATCAGAATGTAATAAATTCCGTAGAGAGCGTTGATCTCGTAAAAAAAGCCAGAGATCATAAATGTGCCTTAACTGAGGAATTGAAAGACGCTACTTACTTTTCAAATATAAACGAAAGATTCTACAGAGTCTTTAGAGGCTACGTTTCAGAACGTATTCAGAAAGATTACTATATTGACAACCGAGTGGCAAATGAAGAAATTTTAAGGCTCTTTGATATTTTGCATAGAGCAATGAACTGCCCTTCACTTCACAGTGATACCTTGAAGCTGTTATGTGATGATTATGAAATTGCCGATAAAGAGGATCTTTATATACGTTATTCGACGGATTGGAAAGTTGAAATTGAAAGCCTACTCTTGGAGATTGACGACGACTATTGTGATGAAGAAAACGAGCGTCGACTCTTTGAACGATTGTATACATTAATTAGCGACAATAGAGAAGCAGCTGTAGAAGTATTGTCGGACTGGTTTAACTTAGAGAATTCTTTAGCTGATGAAGAAAATGATGATTTTCTTACGGTCAAAACGACGATTTCCAGTCAAGGCTATGCACTTGTAGGCATGTATATTCTCTATAGAGATGATCTTCAAAATCTCAATGACGAGGTAACCGAGCAAGCTCAAAACTATATTGAGTTTTATGTGCCTGATTTCGTCATGAAGTGCCTAACGAAAGACGCCAAATGGCCAAAAAAATCTGAAGTTAAATGGGCGCAGGAAAATGCTTTTAACAATGCATATCAGCAGGGACGCCAAAAGGAGATTTTAGATGCTTACGAACTGTGGATGCCAATGGAAGTGTATCTGCTTACTGGGCGATTTAAAGACTCTTCCCATGATAAAAGCTTTGAACTGGCTTCAAATTACTTCAAGGATTACATGAAGGTAGAAGACGACGCCATTGGTGAGAATCAACCACAATACAGTTGGCTTTGTCGTTCGCGGGATGAGAACAAGGCTTTGTTTAAGATTGCACTTATGGGTGCGAATAGAACTAGTTTAGCGTGTAATGCGTTACTACAGCGTGTATTGAAACTTACATTGCATATAGCACCGTTACGAGTCATTAAGTATCTGGAAGGCGTTTTACCACAACTAAGTAACCCAGACAACTTAGATGATTTAATGGGCGCTATGGATTTACTAAAAGAACTAGGACTTCCTGAGTCTGCATATTGGATATATCAACTGAATTATCTTAATGAGATGATAGATAAGGATGATGTTGACTTTTACAATCTTGAATGTGAACCGGATTATGTTCAACATTACGTTCGATTGATGAAGTTATACTTTAACGACATTGAAACTTCGGACATAGAATTTGAACCGATTGAAGTGATGATTCGGGAAGGTGGTGAACTGCTTCCTAGACGGAGTTTGGTAAGGTTAACATTAGACGCCTCTAAAGTATTAGGATCTAACTTTAATTATCAAGGTATGTTGGACAGTATGGCTCAAGACAAAATCATAAGAGCATTGACTGAAAATCTTGAAACCTTACCAAGGTACCTAGAAAATTTATTGGAGCTCTCAGATATTGCTTATTCAAAAGAACGATTGTCTCTTTACGATCTCTCTGCTGAGAAAGCAATTGAAACATTAGAAACATTCGGTGCGAAGTCTCTGTCAGGAAGTGAAATGCACACCGTAAAAGAGCAGTTAAAAGAGAACTTCATATGGCAGAGTGTTTTCATTAACAAGCAAGATAAAGGGTTAGCTCCAATTTACAATCAGCCTGTTCTTGACTTAATTTATACCACGCTAAAAAAGGGCGCTGTCTCAGAGTTGAACGGGTGTGACATTTTTATTATAGAAAACTGTCCAGAAGAGTATATTCAGTCTATTGATGCATTAAAAGATATAGACTACAAAGAATTTTGGATGACTTGTTTTAAGCAGTTCCTATCATACGAGATCCCTTTTACGAGCATTCAAGATCTGTTAAAATGTGCAGTTCACGACTATGATTTCCTAGGAAGAAGTCATTATTACGATGTGGATTTAAGTGATCTCATAATGGAGATAAATCCTGATGTAAGAAACCAAATACTTCACATTATAGGTGGAGTAGATCCAAAATTGTTGGATTTGGTCGACAAAGATATACTTAAGAACTATGTTGAATTTACGTTTACTTCGAAAGTGAGTAACTTCACTAAGTGAAAAGTATCACATCCGAGTTTGTATTTAAACAGTGTATTTGCTATTATATGAGTTGTATTGCATTACAAAAGTACAATAATAAACTAAAAATTAGTGAGGTCATAGAATGGATAATCAAGATCAAACAAAAGGACAAGAGCAAAACCAAGAGCAAGGACAAGAGAAAAAACACAAACGACGTGTTCGATATAAAGGAACTCATCCTAAATCTTATAAAGAAAAATATAAGGAACATCAGCCAGATAAATATTCAGATACTGTGTCAAGAGTTATTCAAAAGGGCAGTACACCTGCAGGTATGCATATCTCAATATGTGTGAATGAAATCTTAGACTTCCTACAGATTCAGCCTGGTCAGATTGGCTTAGACGCTACATTAGGTTATGGTGGTCATTCTAAAGAGATGCTTAAGTGCTTAGAGTCTAAGGGACACTTATATTCACTTGATATAGATCCTATAGAATTACCGCGTACGAGAGAGCGTTTAGCGAAATTAGGTTATGGTCCCGAAATTCTAACGATCAAACAAACGAACTTTGCGAACATAGATCAAGTCGCTGCTGAATCTGGACCACTGAACTTTGTATTAGCAGATCTGGGTGTGTCTTCAATGCAAATAGACAATCCTGATAGAGGTTTTTCATATAAGACTGAAGGACCACTCGACTTACGACTTAATCCTAAAAAAGGTATCTCTGCAGCAGAGCGTTTAAGAAAGATTTCACAAGATGAGTTAGAAGGTATGTTGATAGAGAATTCGGATGAGCCACATGCTAAAGAAATTGCACGTGCCATTATTATTGAAATCAGAAAAGGAACAAACATCTCAACAACAACTCAACTACAAGAAATAATTGAACGTGCACTGAAGTTTATTCCAGAAAAGAAAAGAAAGGATGAGGTTAAAAAATCTTGTCAACGATCTTTTCAAGCGTTACGAATTGATGTAAATAGTGAATTTGAAGTGCTCTATGAGTTCTTAGAAAAACTTCCAGATACGCTTGCACCAGGCGGACGCGTTGCTATACTTTCTTTCCATTCAGGAGAAGATCGTCTGGTCAAAAAGTCATTCAAACGTTTATTACGTGAAGGTGTCTACAAAGAAATTTCACCAGAGATTATTCGACCATCAGCTGAAGAATGCTTCAACAATAGTCGTGCTAAGTCTACTAAAATGCGTTGGGCTATAAAAGCATAATAAAACATTACATGTAAGACGGGATATCATTTGATATTCCGTCTTTTGTTTTAGGAATAAGGAATCTTATTCTATCAAACCAAATTGGGTAAATACAATATAGGTCACTCACTAAATATTGTAATTTGCTGAGGAGATGCATAGCATGAATACATTTACGCAATCAATTTCTAAGGTTTTTAAAGGGGCATTTAAGGCGGTTCAAACATATCCAGCTTCAATTATGTTCGCACTGGCTTTTACAATTGTCACAATGGTTCGAATCCACCTTGATTGGCATGAGCAGGAGTCATATAACTTTCTATTCAATTGCCTTCATTGGTCTTTTGCTTTGGGTTCGATATTCAGTTTGGCAACGCTCACGGCTGCTCATAGTCGATTCAATACAATTAAATCCTTGAAAATTACTAATATAATGGCTGTTATTGTGGTTGTACTCACTCTTTTCTCGCTTTATTATCTTGGTGGTACTGACACGGGCTCACTCACATCTCGGTTTGAAGTTGTGTCAACACTCGCCAGTACAAGAGTGAGTGTTGCAATATTCGTAAGTTTTCTTGCGTTTATCTTGCTCGCGGGAAGTCCTGAGGAACAGTCTGATTTTTCCCGTTCACTATTTATGACCCAAAAAGCATTCTTTATCGCGCTGATTTATGGCACAGTCATCACGACTGGAGCTTCTGGCGTTGCAGCTGCTTTCGAGAATCTGCTTTACAATGATATGAGCGAAAAAGTATATATGTATATCGCATCTCTTTCTGGATTCATATCATTCACCATATTCGTAGGCTATTTTCCTGACTTTAGAAAAGGCGAGATTGACAGTCATCGTGAGACAGTTCAAAAACAGCCACAGTTCATTGAAGTTCTTTTTAATTACATTATGATACCAATTATGCTTGCGCTAACAGTCGTTCTTTTACTTTGGACCGGTCGTATAGTTATTACAGGGGTATGGCCAGTATTCATCGAGCTTTCAAGTATTGCGACGACTTACGCTATAGGTGGTATATGGCTGCATATGATGGTGAGTCGTCATGCCTCTTCTATGTCTTGTTTCTACAAGCGCATATATCCAATAACCGCACTCGTCATTCTTGCTTTTGAAGCACAAGCTCTGTTGATTCAGCTTGGTAAATTTGGGCTAAAAACAACTGAATATTATTTTGTGATCACTTGGATTATCGCTGTTGCTGCGGTTGTCCTTATGTTGGTTTACAAAGCAAAATCATATCCCATTATCGTCATTTTAGTTTGTATAGCTACAATATTTTCAGTTCTACCACTCGTTGGTTATAATTCCATGCCAGTTAAGGTACAAGTTGGACGCTTGGAAAGAATGCTTGTCCAAGAAAACATTCTTGTAGACAATCAATTGATTCCAACAACGACAGAGCCTGAACTGACAGTACGTGAATCGATTACCGATGCTGTCGAATTTTTAGCTTATGCTGATGATGCCGAGTTGCCTGATTGGTTTGACGAGGATCTTGGGGAAAGTGATGTGTTCAAGAGTACATTGGGATTTGAGCAGACCTGGCCAAAATCCGACTATGAAAGTAATAATAGAGGCTACATGGGATTATCGCTCAAGATGCCTCCAGAATCTATAGATATTAGTGGATACGAATGGATGTTAACGATTAACGAGAACTATAGACAAGAGAGCGACTCCGTCACTCTTGAGACTAACAAAGGGATTTATCAAATATACTGGAATAACGACCGTCCCGATGGCATACCTAGCTTAAAAGTCACCCTGAACGATTCAATTATTATAGATGAAGACATGAACAAGTATTTGGAAAGCTTGATGGAAATTCATCCACTTCAAGAAGAACAATCTGCAGATGCCAATCTTGAGGATTTGACCTATAAACTTGAAAATGGTGACATCGAACTTCTTCTCATTTTTAACAATGTTGATATCAATGTAGATCCTCGAAATGATTACATCAATTACTGGTTAAATTTACATGCTATTTATATGCATGAAAAAGAGGTGGATGATGATGAATGAAGATAAAATCGAAGTAGCAGGATACGGTTTGATATCCAAAACGCTGAGAAGACATTGGGTTAATGTTACCGATGAACCCGATGCATCGATCCTTGAAATTGACCGATTGGAAGATGCTCTAGCATTTCAAAACACAGAAGAACGTGAGAAAATTTATGTAATAAGACAAGCGATTACGGGATTTGAGTTTTGTCATCACAAAGCATTGCACCGTTTATATATGCTTATTCGTTCAATCGGGCAATTGGAGTATCTTAATAAAGCAAGTTCGAAAGAAGAGAAAATAGGTAATGATGATGTAATACAGTGGATGAGCGCATATAAAATACTAGAGGCGTGGATTAACAATGATATGCAGTCCGTTCAAAACAGATCTTTTTTCGAGTTGACAGCGCTTGATTTGGTTTCTCATCTTGGTGATCGAAGTCCATTAAAAGAATGGCAAGTGGGTCGATTGCTTGAAAAGATGTTTTATGAGTTTTTGAATTTTGACAATCTTGAGGGTGAGTATAGGTATTTTGAAGGTGGAGAACAGAAGTTTCAAGAAAATAAAGAGGATCTTGAGTTTTACAGACAAACAGTGAGTGTGAAACTAGATGAACTCAGCAATGATTTGCTTGGAGAGATGAACTTAGGTAAACTTATTGACCTACAATTTTTATGCAATTGGAACTATAAAGTAAATCTGCTTTCAATTCTTCAGGTTATAGATGGGAGCATTAAATCTACTAAGAATATAGTTATTTGTTCACTCCGTTTTGAAGAACATCCAAATTTTAATGAGTTTCTATGTATGAAAAAGTCCTTAAGAGCCTATTGGGACGAGGAGTATCATAATGCATTGCCTATACAGAATTGTGATACTATTGACTCTGATATCAGGCAAGAATTAGGAGTCCAGAGTCCAATCAAAATTTGGCTAGTAAGGAGTCTGGAAAGAACACTTATATTTTGTGAAATCTAGAACATGTGGAATGCCCCTTTTTAAAAGGGGCATTTTCACGCCAATTAAATGGTATAATATTACTTAGTTGAGATAATAAAGATAGAGACGTCTTGAACCGTAGGAACGCTATAGGAAAGCAAAAAAGAATAGCTAGGAGAACAATAATTATGGACTGTATCTCAGAATCGACAAACATATTAGAACAATACTCTATGGATGAAATACCTTATTACTTATATTTACGTGACATCGCTGGAGAAGATATTTCGTCTGCTAGAATGCAAGCGTTGAAAGAAAGCATTCTAAGTAACGACTGGGTATCAAAAGTTGTTGCAGATCAATGGTCAGACGGTTCTTGGGGCAGATTTCATAGTTTAAGTTCCTCTTCTGATTCGGATTTTACAACCGAAAGAGCTATGAGAAGACTTTTGAATTTAGGATTAACAAAAGATGATGAGCCCATTAAGAAAGCTCTTAATTATATGGAGCTATATTTACATGGTGAAATCAATTTAAGAGATAGAGTTGAGAAAAGGCACGACTGGACTCTACTAACCAGATTATTTGTCATCACTTGGATAAGGTTGTTTGATAAAGAGAATAAAATCGCTAACGCTGAGGCTCAGAAATGGGCTCAAGTGGTATCGGAAGGTTTTGTTGGTGGGGCGTTCAATCAGTCTATTTATGAAGAAGCGTATTTAGATATATTGAAACCTGAAACAAGAAAATCGATCTGGGGCGTTCAAAACTTTTATATAGTAGCGCTTCTGCCAGGTTTACTAACAAATAATATTGAAAACAGTTTTCTTGATTTCATTATGAGTGAGGAAAAAGGCATCTATTACATCTATGATGGCAGTCTCAAAAGTCACCCAAAAGAGTTTAAGACAAAACTTAATTCCCGCTTCCTAACAGCACATGAGCTACTAAGCAGCTATAGCAGTTATAATGCCAAATCTAAGGACACTAAAGAGTGGTTGCTGAACAATAGGAATGAAGATGGACTTTGGGATTTAGGATCTAAATCGAAAGATGGCATAATTTCTCCATTGTCTCAAAGCTGGAGAAGTAAAGCTAATAGAGAAATCGACTGTTCTATCAGAGTCTTACGACTGCTTAAGAAGATGTAGAATGAAAATAGTGAGGTATTCATATGAGCGTGAAATTTAAGCAATATAATGAGGAACGAGGGTTTACTGGCGACTTCGAGAATGTACGAAGATTCTTGCTTCGAATCAATGAAACTGAAATGGTTGAAGTAAATTTTTTATGGGCACGATGGGAATGGATGCACTCTTTAACACGTTATATGGGTGAAGGTGTAATACCTAAAATTGGTCTTTGGATGGATGATGACAAGATTGTCGCCTTGGCCACATGTGAAATAAGCTTAGGTGCCGGATTCTTTGTTACAGATCCTTCTTATGAATATTTGAAGGAAGATATGCTTTCATATGGTATGAAGACACATCATAAGGATGGCACTTTTAAAGCGCTAATCAGCAACTCCGACAGAGAGTTTCAAAAAATAGCAATATCACACGGAATGGTTCCATGCCAAGATTCTGAACATACCGCAGTACTTGATATTACTGATGATATCTCATATCAGCTGCCAGAAGGGTTTTCAGTGCATAGTCTGGCTGATGGCTTTGATGAGTATAGTTTATCCAACTGTAAGTACCGTGGCTTCGGTAATGGTGAAAAGATGCCACAGAGCGATTTCATTGCAAGTCATGAAGACTATACAGGCCCCAATTTGAATAAGGATATTCATTTGTATATAAAGGCAGCAGACGGCGGTTATGCAGCTCATTGCGGCTCGTGGTATGACGAAGAAACGGATTACGCTTATATTGAGCCTGTTTGTGCAGATCCTGATTATAGAAAATTAGGTTGTGCTAAAGCAGTGGTTTTGGAAGCTATTAAACGTTGTGGCCAACTAGGTGCAAAGAAAGCCTTCGTTATTTCGTCTCAACAGTTTTACTACAATATTGGCTTCTATCCACATTCGAATCATACTTGGTGGTCGATTGAATTAGAAAAGTAATAGTAAAAATAAAGGTACAGCTAGCAGATTTTATTCTACAAGCTGTACCTTTTTCTGTTTACGTTTCAATATTATATTTGTGATGACGTTAAATTGATTCGCACCTCTCACTGAACGAATCGAGCATCTGATTCATAACGTCTAAGTAGGATTCGTTTGTGTGACACCGTCTAATTTTCTCCATGAATTGACCGCCGGGATCAATAGGAACAGACGTATATGTCCAGAATTCTTTCATTTTATCACAGACCTGTTTCTCTCCAGGAAGAACACTTATAAAGCGATTATGAATAGCGTCATGAAATTCTCTAATCTTAATAATTTTCTCGGAGCTGTTTATGTCATTGCCTTTTATGATAGATGGCAAAAGTGGATCTCTGAGAGCACCTCTGCCTAACATGAATTTATCTATTGATGGAAACCTGGTGGTTATCTTCTTAAAATCATCATAAGTGAAAATATCGCCATTGTAAGTTACTTCATGTTTACATGCTGAATAAAGAACTTCAAATGCGTCCAAATCAACAGTGCCTTCATATTTTTGAACACCCGTACGTCCATGAATGATAACACCACTCAGTGGATACTCGTTGAGTAACTTGATCACTTCGATGCCTTCTTCAAGATCATAAAGTCCCAATCTCATTTTTACCGTTAAATCATATGAGTCGTCTAGACAAACTTCATCTAGAACTTTCTTTATCATATCAGGATAGGGGAGAATGCCTGAGCCTCTCGTCTTTTTAGTTACCGTAGGGAAAGGGCAACCGATATTCCAATTTATCTCCTTGTAACCCATGTCAACAATAGTAGAGGCATAATGCCTGAAATTGGTTCCATTATTGCTGAGGAGTTGAGGCACTATATTAAGTTCGTTATTATTGTTCTCTGGAAATAGATCTTCAAATAGTAAACGGCTAGAATGTCTTTTCTCTGTGGTCGCAATAAAAGGTGCGTAATACGTATCTATACCATCAAAAATCTCTGAATATATATTTCTATAATAAGCTAAAGTCCGTCCGTGAATTGGTGCTAAAAAAAGTTTCATATATACTCCGTTTCTTTTTAACAAAAGCCGTTTATTATTTTAACATAATTGAAGGCATTTCTTAAGAAGAATAAGGGTAATTAATTATCATAGTTATCATATTCCACTTGCGGATTAAGAAAGTAGGTTGAATACTCTACAATAAAAAACCAAATTGAGTAGTGAAAGGAGTAACTGCATATGAGAAGAAAAATCATAGTTATAAGCGATCTACATATCGGTGGTGAGAATGCTCCATCAAATCTTGATTACATAGTTTCATTTCTGAAAAATCTAAATCCGAAAGAGCATACAAATTTAATTATTGCAGGAGACATGTTTGACAGATGGGCCCACCCAATAGATAATACACCGCCATCCTTCGAAGTAATGAAGAATGCAAATTCGTCATTCTGGAATGCATTAAACAATTGTTCGATGCATGAGAATATTTCTGTATTTTATATGAATGGAAATCATGATCAAGAGATGACTCAAGTGGATTTAACTGGCAATGGGGAGATAACGCATATTGATCCTGATACATATTGGGCCACATTTGGTCGAAATGTATATGTTGATCATGGTCATTGTATTGATCTATTCAACGCTCCTGGGCATAGCGACAACGATGAGATTCAATATCCTCTTGGATATTTTAAGACAAGACTAAATCACTCTATTAAACACATTCCTATGCATAGAGATTACCATCTGGACAATGCGAAAGCACAAGTAATAGAAAAACTATGGTTAAGCCAAAACATAGAGAAGGTTAGCAAAACAGAATTGGATGAATTACTTTCAAGTATTTCGGAGATTCTGTTACAAGGCCTGAAAAAAGATATTTTATATGCATTTGGTTTACATGACGAGTTTTTATTGCGTGGAATATACTGTAATATGCCAGAAAACTACTATAACTTATTCGACAAAGTTAGTTATGAGTATGTATTGGAAAACTACAGGGGGTTTGTAGATAGATTTTATTATCATCAGCTATTGCCTTCATTATTTTCAGAATCATACGACCCCCTAATAGTGCCTTGGAAAGCATTTTCCAAATCAATAGATGTCATCAGAACAGGAGGATTAGGATGGTTTGCAGAAGTGATATCGTCAAAATACAATCCAAGGGTAATAGTCTTCGGGCATACACATATGAATCAAATCAAGGAGATAGATTATGTGAAAACTTCTGAAGAGAACTTAAACTATAATTTTAAAAGAACTTATGCGAATTCGGGTTGTTGGTGTTCTAATGATTTTGGTCCGAACACAACAAGTATCTATTATGACGAGTTAGACGAGCTGCTATCTAGAAATCTAGATATCAGAATAAGATTATAGTTTAGTTAAGGAGATTATAAGTAATGATATTTTAAAAGAAATCCTTCATATAATCTACATTGAAAAAGGTAGCTACTCAATAGCTACCTTTTTCCTTTGTTCCATTAGTGAGTGCACTTGAATTAAAGATCTCTAAAAAGTACTGGGAAGTGGTCAGATGCATTTATTGTCTCAGCTAATCCAATTATTTGATTACCATTGCTTTTAACTAAATAGTCATACTTACTTTTCGGATGTACATGTTTGGCATTATAAGTCGGGGTCTTTGGAGGGCATATAATCAATGGAACAATATTGAGTGTATTCGGCTCACGATTGAAATCGCCAGCAACTATCCATGGATTATTACATGAATTATTAACTAGCTGAATTAAATCTATAGCATCTGCACCGCCACCACTTTTTGCGTGAATAGTAAAGTAGCATCTCCCGTATAACTCGATACCCAGAGCAGGACGAAGAGGATTATTCTGAATCTCAAACAGTTGAACTCTTGTAGGCAGTTCATTAGATACAACAGCCAAGCTGCATCTAGGATTTACTCCCCATTCGTATATAAAGATGTGTTTATCTGTCTCTCGTGAAGTAGATCCTCCCCAAGTATAATACTCAACTCCAGGGGGTAAATTGGGAAATGGTGAACCAGGACGTGCTGAACCTGGAGGTCTACCGCATTCTTGGAGACAACAGACATCCGCTTTAATATCATCCTGACTAAAAAGTCTTAAAACGTCATTACGCCATTTATTTGTGTAGCTATCGTTTCCACCTTCCATATTCCATGTCACTAAATTCATTCGAAGCCTCCTTTCAAAATGTAAATTTGAAACTTTGCCTAATAACGAATTACGATCCATAGCTAAGGTATCATCTTATAATAGTTTTCGCTGATTCTAAGAGATGCCTCGGGAGGCTCAGTACCTTCAAAAATGATTTTTACATCTGCGAGTGGATGTTTGCCAAATGAAGCACTGGTTATATCCATTTGTAGAGATTTAAGAGATGAATCTTCTCTAGTTTTCAGTTCCTTAATGTCTAAGCCATTTGCAGAGAGTTCTCCAAACCCCTTCAATTTAACTTTAAACTCCATACTCATTTCTTTCATTTTAATTGAAGAGATTGGGAGTAGAGTAATGAGAGGAACTTTAACATCTATCCACTCATCTATATTCTTGTCTTCGCCTTCAATAAAATAGTTTACATTTGGGACTTTTATAGTTCTGCAAATAGGTGTACCATCTTCATTGAAATAGTGAGTTAGTTGACGCATATGCTGTTGTTGAATCATATTATCGGCTTGTAAAACAGCGTTATGTATAGCTTGTAACATTTTATCAAAACTGATGTACTCAGCCATGAAACTCACTCCTCTTTAATCCACTTTGGTATTCTGTTAAATCCCACATGATAAGTCGTCTTTTCCATTGACAATTGATGTTCACCGACTTGGTAAATACCAACTGAAACTTCCTTCCCAATTATCTTTCCTTTTGGATATTCCTGAAGACACTTATTCAGCATCGCCATTTGAGCGTCCAACTGTTCTTCGGTTAAAGGGTAATTTGGGTTTATGCTGCCAATCGATACTCTTTTGACAAAAACAATGTCACTTTGATTGATGCCAGTCTTGTTTTTCTGCATAGAATTCTCCCGTTATAGTTAAGGTTGAGTATTAGGATTTCTTAGGAAATTTTCAAGATTTGCTTCAGCAGTATCTACATTATCCATTGCTTCTATGAATTCATCTTTCTTAGCATCAATATCTGGTGATTGTTCAGCAATCGCTTGATCATATGCAATTTTTGCAGCATCTCTGGCTGCCTTCTCAGTATTTAACGCATTCACAAAATCATCCAGTTGTGTAACTTGTGCTTCTGTAAGAATGTTCCCATTCCTATCAGCAGGCATAGAGACAACACCTCGCGGTTCCGCAGCATCAGCCATAATATCTAATACACGTGATAGACCTTCTGGAATATCAGCATTACTAGCTTGAACTTGTACATGATACTTTGCTGAGTTGTCTGAGCTTCTTATATTTTCTTTATGCGCAGATGTTTTTCCGCGTATCTCGACACTTGCACTGAACGGGCCCCAACCTACTTGAGCACTTCCAGTAAGTTCTGCTTCTTTGTCTTCCTTTTCAACACTAGATGTCGCAGATCTTACTTCCATATCAAAAGATATATCAACATTGTCTACTTGCAAGTTTGGTATTGGAACGATCGCAAGCATTGGAATTTGAATCTTCACTGCTTCAATAGTGGGTAATCCTTCATCATTTAGAACAGGTCGTTCAAACTTGAAATCAACTTGTCTGACAGTGCCGTCTTCTTGATTGAAACCAACAGTGTTGATATAATCTGACGTGCTTTTTGCCAACATAACATTTGCATCGCATGCAGCTTCAAGCGGACCACCGATAAGATCTTTCATTGGAAGACCACCAAATTCAGCTGCCATTGACACTAATCCTTTAGCCATAAAACTACCTCCTTTTTCTAAATAGAGACAAAGTGGATATCTCAGAGTGTGTTACATGCAATTAATACCAACAAGTATCCGAACGAATCACAAATTGCACATTCGGTAGTTGAATGATCATATTCTTATGAAAAAACTATAGTATTAGGCATAAATCGAACAAAGCCATTAAGCATGAACATACGAGTTTCTGTTTTATCCATTCATGAAGCTCTGCAGTCTGAGCTTTACTCAATTCTCCAATGCCAAATATAAATACATGAGTATAGCGGCCACTGTCCAAAAACAACTTCAACTTTTCAAGACTGATATAGTGATAGGTAGGTTTGCTCCCAGCATCCCTAAACCTTTTCAACGAGGATACATCCACAAGATCAAGGATACTCGCCTTTATGGTCGGTATATTCTCCCTGACCTTATACGGCTTCCTCCTAAACACCCATGACCACATGCAATTGTCCCACTCAGATAAATCGTCATACCACTCGACGTTCAAACCCTTCAGATCTGAAACCTCTATTTTTACTTTTGATAAGTTATCAAGCGTATCTCTAAAATCCATAAAAACGCCTCCTCATGATAAAGCATGATTATATCTAATTAAAGCTCTTTGTATCCCCCGTAAGGGTATATGGTTTATAAGAGGGATTAAATGAAGCAAATCATAGATTAGCTTAAGGAGAGGACAATGGATAGATTAGTAATATGGTTAAAAGAAGAAGATCGTATGAAAATACTATACACATCAATATCAGTCATTTTATTGATGTTAAGTATTCTAACTGATATCAAACCACTAGGTATAGACTTGGCATGGGGAGCTATACTAATTGCTGGCGTACCCATTGTTTATGAAAGTTTTATTCGACTGATCAAATTTAGGGACATCAAAGCAGATTTACTTGTGTCTATCGCACTTATTGCATGTGTACTTGTAGGTGAGTATTTTGCAGCCGGTGAAGTTGTAGTTATCATGATGATTGGCGAGCTTTTAGAAAATTACACAGTTAAAAAGTCAAAAATGGGTTTGAAAAAACTAATCGACTTAAAACCCACTAAAGCAAGAGTTATGAAGGCAAACGATTATGAAATTGTTGAAGCTCATGAGGTAAAAGTGGGGGATAAAATCCGGGTCATTGCAGGTGAATCCATCCCTGTAGATGGGATTATTATTGAAGGTAATACAAGTATTGACCAATCAGTAATAACAGGAGAATCGTTGCCTGTTGATAAGTCTCAAGGTGACGACGTGTATAGTGCAACAACGAATACACATGGAACAGTAGTCATTGAAGCAACAAAAGTAGGTGATAACTCTTCTATTGCAAAAATGATCAATATGATTAAAGAAGCCGAAGAAAAGAAAGCTCCGATCATAAGTGTCATGGATAAATGGGCAAGTTACCTGGTTGTCATTGCACTGGTTTTATCGCTCCTTGTTGGTTTTTTAACCAAAGATATAATAAGGGCGATAACAGTTCTAGTGATATTCTGCCCATGTGCGTTTGTACTAGCAACGCCTACTGCAATTGCTGCTGGTATTGGTAATGCAACAAAACATGGGATTATCATTAAATCTGGTGAAGCACTTGAAAGACTTGGCACCGTAGTAAGAGTTGCTTTCGATAAGACTGGAACATTAACAATTGGTGAGCCCTTTGTTAATGAAATCATACTGTCAGACAATCTGAGCTTAAAGGAAGAAGAGTTCATTCAACTTGTTTCTAGCGCAGAACTGCATTCAGAGCATCCATTTGGAATTGCAATTAAAAATAGAGCCAATGACTCAATTAGAGAAATGATAGAACCCGTAAGTTTTGAAGTTGTGCCAGGTCAAGGTATTAAGGCAGTTGTTGATAATAAGAGTATTGTTGCAGGGAACACAGTTCTAATGAACACCAGTGGCCTTACAATTGATTCAAGTAATCAACAAATTTTAGATTATGAAAATGAGCAAGGCAATACGGCTGTTATAGTTGCAATAGACGGAGAATTCGCAGGAATAATTACACTGGCAGATAAACTTAGATCAGATTCCATCTCAATTATTAATGAAATTCATGAGTTTGGTTCTAAAATTAGCCTATTAACAGGTGACAATGAAAAGGTAGCACGAAAAATAGCCAATGAAGTTGGAATCGACAATTATTCGGCATCTGCACTACCAAAAGACAAAGTAAGTGCAATAGAAGCATACGAAACAGCTGGAGAAAAGACGTGTATGGTGGGTGATGGTATCAATGATGCACCTGCTCTTAAAACAGCATTTGTAAGCGTTGCAATGGCAGGAATTGGTAGTGACATAGCAGCTGAATCAGCAGATATTGTCCTTGTGAAAGATGATTTATCAAAGTTGCCATATATTATGAAACTTTCTAAGGCTGTTGTTAAAAAAATTAATCAAAATATTGTTATTTCAATGGTAATAAACTTTGGAGCGATTGGTTTAGCAGCATTAGGGTTGCTAACCCCGGTAACAGGAGCTCTTGTTCATAATGTTGGATCGGTACTTGTTGTTATTAACGCTGCATTATTACTAAATAGAGATGTGGGTGTTAAAGGAAAGTGAATATTAAATCTGAAGAATATCAAACTCTTTTATTTATGTTTTCAACACATGAAAAACAACCATTCAGAACCATAAATGCTATTAATCTTGCTAGTTCTTCAGGTGATTGGTGCGTGTCACTATTTAGCCAAGTGATTATTAAACCAACCGAACCTGAAATAGTAAATTCAATCACCGAATCAATTTTAATAAAATCCTCACTTAATTTATACGACTTTATTTTACTAAACCTAGTCGACATATTCTCATGCATTAATTTCTGAAATTCCATTCTGAATCTTGGTCTGCTATTTGGTCCACAAAGCGATTTAAATATGTACTTATTCTTCTCAATATACTTAAAAGTCGGTATAAAAAACTCAGAAAAACCTTCTGTAGTTTTTGAGAAATAGTAATTATGATACTTATAGTTAAGGCTACTGATAGCTTGCAATTGCTCATCTTCTATGCTCGTAATCAAATCATCTAAATTTAAATAATGCAAATAGAAAGTCCCTCTGTTTATATCTGCAAGTTCGGATAACTTCTTAATGCTAATTTTGTCTAGAGGATTATCCTTATATAGTTCTAAAAACACATCTTTTATCTTTTTCTCTGTATGAACTTCTTTACTTTTCATATTTACGCCCCTAAAAAGAATTTTTGTAAAATCAACACGTTACTGTTTTGTGTTCATTGAGTTGAAATCATTATATGCAATAATGATTATAAATTAACAGACAGTTGATTTCAAACAATAATTTTAAAGGAGAATTGGTCATGATGAATAAAGGAAGAACAAAGCCACCTGCACAACTTGACAGTCGTATGTTATCTGGAGGCGTCGATCACTTAGATTATTTAAGAGTACAAAAAAGATGTATCCAAGACGGAGAAGATTGGGTAAGTGTTTGCGAAGAGTTAGGAGATTATAACTATCGTTATGCACAAGAGGAACTTAAAAAAAATCACTCTTTAACTGCAAAATACTTCTTTATGGCGGCACAAGCAATCTAACGCGTTGGTCAGTATGGTCTCACGGAAGTAGACGATGAAAAACTGCGTATATACAAAAAAATAGTGGATAGCTTTACTTGTTACGCTTCGCTTTGTGATCCTCCTATGGAGCAAGTAACAATCCCTTATAAGGACTATGAAATGGACGGATGGTTTATTTTACCTAAGAACGTTACTTATCCTTGTCCAGTTGTATTAATGATTCCAGGTGCAACTGGTTTTAAAGAAGAATTTATACTACAGGCCCAAAATATGGTAGATAGAGGAATGGCTGTTCTATTAATGGATGGACCAGGACAAGGAACTACACTGTACTTTAATAAAGGGTACCTAGAAGTAAATATTGAAAATGCATACATGAAAATGGTAGATTTACTTGAAAAAGACGAACGCTTTAGTACTATAGGCGTTATCGGTGGTAGCACTGGTGGTTACTATGTTCCACGTCTTGCCGCTGTTGATAGAAGAGTTGAAGCTTGTGTCTTAAACTCTGGTTCATATTATCCAGAAGAAATTTGCGATTTTGCACCAATATATCATCATAAGTTTGCAGTACTTTGTGGTGTAAGCGATGAGGAAATGAAAGAACTTTGGCCTAAGATGACATTAGAAGGATTAGCTGAGAACATTGAGTGTCCACTATTGGTTGTACATAGTGATACTGATCCAATCTTCAGCCTGAAAGGTGTTCAAAGACTATATGATGAAGCAAGATCAAAGGATAAAGAAATAAAGGTTTACCCTGGAATGTGGCACTGTTCTGCCGGTATTGAAAGTGAAGCATTTAGATATATGTCAGACTGGATTATAGATCGATTGAAAAAGTAGATTTCCATAGTATAGCTTTAAACCTCATAAAAAAGCAATTCCAAAAAGGCCCCATTTTGAGTAATTCAAAATAGGGCCTTTGCTATTAGGACTTTTCAAAACAACTTATCGTTCAATACAGAGATAAAGGAATGACAAAGTAATAAAAGTCCACTTGTATTTACATAACATCATTATGTAAACCATCTTTTCTATTTGAAAGCATTTAAATGGAATTTTCTGAAATATAGTTCAAAAAAATCAAAAACCATGATACTATAGGCTTTAAAATCACAGTATACAGATTGGGCTCATTAAAGGAAAATGGCTGATTTGTCGCTGAATTCGGCGGAAAAAAGTAAGTTAAGGAGAGTCTCATGATTTTAAGCGTCAGCAGAAGAACGGATATTCCAGCGTTCTATAGTGAGTGGTTTTTTAACAGATTAAAAGCGGGATACTTGTTGGTGAGAAATCCAATGAACTT
>Ga0070724_10000638_pt1 | contig 23724 bp, 23 predicted proteins | sample tdDd001_FD_67278 | JGI IMG/M metagenome (GOLD analysis project Ga0070724, IMG submission 67278) | Marine sediment microbial communities from the Atlantic coast under amendment with organic carbon and nitrate - tdDd00.1 | ecosystem: Environmental > Aquatic > Marine > Coastal > Sediment | place... | reverse complement strand
CAAAGACTTTAAAGGTCATCCAACATGGTTTGAACCAGCAGAGTGGTTAGGAAATAAAAAACTAGCAAGTAAATATCCGTTACACCTAGTTTCTCCTCACCCAACATACAGAGTTCACTCTCAGTTAGATAACACTTGGGTACAAAATGTACACAAAGTACAAGGTAGAGAACCAATTAGAATCTCTCCTGAAGATGCGAAAAAATTCGGTGTTAAAGATGGTGAAGTTGTAGAAGTATTCAACGATAGAGGTGCTTTATTAGCAGGTGTTGTAGTAACTAACACAATCAGACCAGGTGTAGTTGCAATTGAAGAGGGTGCTTGGTACTCTCCTGAAGATGCAGATAAAAAGAATACAAGATGTAACTCTGGACAAGCAAACTTATTAACTTCGTCTAGACCAACATCACAAATGGCTAGAGCAACAACAGCAAATACTTGTCTTGTTTCTATTAGAAAAGCAGGAACAGTAAAACCAAATATGGCATATCAACCGCCAAGAATTATAGGAGCTTAAGATGTTAAATTTAATTAAAAGATTAGCTGTAGCAGTAGCTTTACTTGGGTTTTTTTCCCAAGTAAGTGCTGGTGAGTTATTTATATTTCAAGATACTCAAATAAAAGATAAAAGTGGTAAAACTGCAAAAGTTTACTTAGGTGTTCCCGTAAAAGTTAAAAAAGATATGGGAAAAGAATCAAAAGTTGAAATTCATGGGTTTCTAGATGGAAATAAACTTTATTCATCTGCAAATAAAGAGTTATTAATTGCCCAGCTTAATAAAGGTTTTAAAACAACTAAAAAAGGAAAAGAAGTAGTATTAACTGGTTTAGTTGAAAACGAAATGTTAGTTGAAGATGTAACAGAAGTTTGGGCTGAACATGAAGAGTTCTATTATGATATGTGTTCTGTATGTCATGCAGCACAACAAGTTACTCACCACACAATGACTGAGTGGGAAGCACTATTTATTCCTATGAAAGGTTTCGCAAAACTTGATGAAGAAGAAGCATCTTATTTACTAAGATATCTTAAATCAAATGCATCAAATGGTTTAATTAAAGCTGAACACTAATTTGGGTTTAATTAATAAAAAGGAGTCTTCATGCAAAAAGAGTTATTAGAAAAACTTCAAACCTTAACGGTTCTTTATGCTGAGGATGAAGTAGGTATAAGAGAAAACATCGCCGATTCACTTAGCTACTATGTAAAAGAGGTTTTACAAGCAGATAATGGGCAAGAAGCTTTTGAGATATATGAGGAGAAAAAACCTGATATTATCTTAACTGATATTCATATGCCTGTACTTAATGGGATTGATTTTGTAAAAAAAGTAAGAGAATTTAATAGAGATATCCCAATCGTTATGATTACAGCTCATACTGATAAGAAGTATTTACTTGAAGCAGTTGAGCTACATATGGAAAAGTATATTGTAAAACCAATAGAGTTAGAACCTTTATTTGAAGTATTAGAAAAATGTGTAGAAGTTTTAGATGTAAATAAAGAGGTAACTTTAAAAGTTGATGAAAATTATAAATATGATTATGATAAGAAAGAGTTAAAATATAAAAATGAAGCAATTATTTTAAATAAAAAAGAGATGCTCTTTTTTGAAGTTCTAATCTCAAACCAAAATAGAGTCGTAAGCTATGAAGAGTTACAAGATAAGGTTTGGGGTGATGATGTTATGACTGATAGTGCTCTTAGGTCACTAGTTAGAAATTTACGTAAAAAACTTCCTACAGATGTGGTTTTTAATCTATCAGGGGTAGGATATAGACTTGTATAAAATATTAGTTTTACTTTTTTTAATTACAAACCTTTTTAGTGATGGACACTTAGTCTCTAAATTTGAATTTAGAGACGATAGTGCAAGTAAAAATAAAACAAAAGTTCTACATCCCAAATCTCATATAAATATCTTTCTTCCTTCTATCCCTTACTCATACATAGCAAAATCAACAAATTCAGGACTTATCAGATCATATGACAATAAACAAGGTTGGGTTTATGATTTGGCAAAATCTCACCAGAGAGTTGATGATTTTACATATATCTTTGAGTTAAGAGATAATCTAAAGTTTCAAGATGGAAGAGATTTTACTATGGAAGATGTTTTATATAATCTTGAGTTTTTCAAAAAACATCCCCTTTTATATACAAATATAGATAAAGTGGATTTTGATATAAAAAAACTTGATGAAAAAAGATTCAAGATTGTTTTAAAACAAAAGTATGAGATGTTTTTAACTGACCTTGCAAGGGTCTATTTTTATACAAAAGAGTATATTAAAAAATACAATCCAGTAGGAGCTGAGACAGGAACAGCTAATAAAGCAGCAGGGCCTTTTGGTATGGGACCATATATTCTAAAAAGTGGTTTTGCAATTGGGGATAAACAAACTGATAAACTTGAACTAGTAGCAAATCCATACTATTGGAACAAAGAGTTTCCTAAAATTAAAAGAATTACGGTTTATACTCAATTAGATGTGAATAAAGCAATTGAAGAGATTACAAAATATGAAGGAAAATTGGACTTAATGCCTATTCCTTTTAATAAGAAACTGGAGGTTTTGCTCTCAGATTATGCAAAACTGATAATCTCAAAATCAACAGATAATTTTGTGATATTTTTCAATCTAATAAATGGAAATAAAAAACTTCAAAACAAAGATGTGAGAATTGCTTTAAATCAAGCTCTTAATCAAGAAAATCTTGTAAATTTTGTTTATAAAAAAGAGGGGAAAGTATCTCCTTTTACTGCTTCTATAAACTATAAAGTTGTTGAAGATGTATCTAAAAACTATGAGTTTAGGGAAAGAAAATTTACAAAGGGACAGTTAAAAGATATTTTGAATGGATTAACTTTAAATGTATTTACTCAAGATAGATTTATGTTTTTGTTTAAAGGTATAGAGTTTCAACTAAAAAAGTATGGGGTGACTTTAAACTATGATATTACAACAAGTGAAAAAGATATTTATGGTCAGCTTCTAAAAACAAACAAAGATAAAAATGATAAAAACTGGGACTTGCTAATCTGGGGTGATGATGACTGGTATTATCAAAATCCTTGGTCGGTGTTTTTTATCTATGAAACTAATGGTGCTTGGTCTACTATAAAAGAAGATACTTTAATGCAAGAGTATATTAAAAAACTCTTTGAAACAAAGATAAATACAAAAGAGTATGAAGAAGTAGTAAGAGATATTCTCTTTAGGGCAAAAAGCCAAGCCTATACTCTTAGAGTTCCATCACCAAATAAAGTAATTGCAGTTAATAAAGAGGTGATTTACAAACCTTATCAAGGTGGAATTATACCTTTATGGGAAATAGAGATTAGTAAAAATCACTGGTCAGTTAGAGAAAACAAAGAGTATAAAGAAGAGTTAAAAAAAGCAATAAAACCAAAAAGAATAAAAGATGAAATTACTAAATAAAATAAATATAAAGTTTAAACTAGGCGTATTGTTTTTTATATTATGTGCATCTATTGCAGTATTAGCTTATGAGTCTGTGCATATTAGTGAACATAATAAAGATACTTTAAAAGTAGTTCATAGTAAATCTCAGGATGTATTATCTTTGCAAGATAAGATTATTACACCTCTATATAAATTAAGAGAGCTTACTCAAACTTTAGTAATGGCTCCAAATAAATCTATTAGATTAAGTATTGAAAAGGATTTGAACTCTTTAGTAAAAACTATAGATAGTGAGTTTAATAAAATAGAGAATAATGAGTTAGAACTATATCAGATGTGGCAAAACTATAAGGGTTTTATATCTCAAACAAAACAGTATTTAGACAATGAGTTTGAAGAGGGTGCTTATATAAATGTAACTACTTCAAGTAGAGAACAGTTCCAAATATTATTAGATAGATTACTAAATAGGCAAAGTAAGTTTTTAAATAATGCAACAGTTGCTTATTCAGGAGCAGTTGAACAAGCAAAAGCGCTTAAGATATCTATTTTATCTTCAGTTTTAGTTCTTTTTGTAGTGGCAACTATTATTGGGTGGTTAGTAGCTAGAAATATTATTGCATCAATTCATACTGTACAAAATGGACTTAATAACTTCTTTGCATACTTAAATCATAAAAAAGCAAATGTTGAAAAAATAGAGATAAACTCAAAAGATGAATTCCATCAAATGGCTAATAAAATCAATCTAAATGTTGCAAATATCCAAAAAAATATTGAACAAAATGAACAAGTTATCAAAGATGCTACAAATGTATTAGAGAATATCAAAAAAGGTAACTTAGGGGAGAGGGTAACCACTGAAGGAAACAATGAAGCTTTAAATGAGTTAAAAGTGATGATGAATGATATGATTGATGACTTAGAAGATAAAATTCAAAAAGAGATTGATCAAAGGCTTCAGCAAGAACAGATTTTAATTCAACAAAGTAAATTAGCTTCTATGGGTGAGATGATAGGAAATATTGCTCACCAATGGAGACAACCACTTGCACAAATATCTGCAATTCATATGAATATGAAAGTTACCCATGATTTTAATAAGTTTACAAAAGAGTATTTGGAAGGGAAAATAAAAGAGGCAAATAAACTAACCTCATATATGTCTCAAACTATTTCAGATTTCCAAAACTTCTTTAAACCCCAAGGAGAAAAAGAGTGTTTCTCAATAGAAAAAGCTTGTAAAGATGCCTACTTTATTTTAGAGTCATCACTTAAATACCATGGAATAAAAGTAGACTTTGAAGTAGAGCAAGATAGTGATGTTTATGGATATAAAAATGAGTACTCTCAAGTAATATTAAACATCTTAAGTAATGCAAAAGATGTATTATTAGAAAGACAAGTAGAGAATCCATCAATAAATGTGCAAATAAAAGAGGGTGAAAACTTTACAATTGTAAAAATAAAAGACAATGGTGGTGGAGTAAAGGCTGAAATATTAGATAAAATTTTTGAACCATACTTTACAACTAGACATAAAACACAAGGTACAGGTATTGGATTATATATGTCAAAAAATATTATTGAGAGAAATATGAATGGATATATAAATGTAAGAAATGTAGATGATGGTGCCTTGTTTACTATCAAAGTTGCTCGGAAGTAAAATATTATCTTTAATTAGATAAAATATGTGCAATTAATTTTACAGGGAAAATAGATGCCTAAAGAAAAAACAGTAAAAGATAGAATTTTAGAGTATATTTATATCATTTCAAAACAGCCAATTTTATTAAGAGACTTACTACTTGCAAACAGACAACATAAAGAAGGAATGCATGTAGACCCTGCAAAGCTAGGATTTAGACTAAGACTTGCAAGAGCATATTTTGTATATGTTTCAATGGTATTAGCTATTTTAATTCCCGTTTCTGCTTTAACTCATAAAGGCTTAGCAAAGATAGATTCACACGTTTCTATTGTTGGTGCTATGATTATTACTGCAATTATTTTTATTGGATTTAACTTCTTTAGAGCTAGAATGAGAGACTCTATTACAAAGATGTTAATCAAGAGATCTTGGAAGTTACATTTCCCATTTTTCCCATATGAAGAGTACTCTGAAAAAATAGAGAAGATTTTTGAACAAGCCTTAAAAGATGAGGTTTCAAAAAGAGATTTAGAAAAGTATATTTTAGATAATATCAGTGAATAAATGTAAGTAATTACTTACATTTTTTTTCACACTCTTGTAGTGTTTGAAAAGGAACATTACCTCCACAACCACCCCAAATAAACTGCTTACATTTTTCTTCATTTTGATTAAAATAATATTTTGAGAACATAGCTTTACACATTCCAGTTTTTGGAAGTTCATAACATTTACTATCCAGTTTTACTTCTTTCTTAGAGCTGCATGCAGAAAAATTTAGGCCTAAAAACACTATAAACAGTATATTTTTATACATGGTCATAACCTTTTTTATAATTTTTATGTTAGTATAAATGTTACAACAAATCTCATTATAAAAAGTTGGTGCAACTTGATTTTCGACAAATTTACAAACGGGTATGTATTTACGTTGGGCGCAGAGTTAGAACTAAGAATTCTTAATGCTGATGACCTAAGTTGTGCAAATGAGTATGACTACTTCAAAGAGAATCTGGGTGAAAAATATAGGGACAATATTACTTCAGAATTTCTAAAATCTATGATTGAAATAAATACACCAGTATTTACAAAATTAGTAGATTTAATCGCCTATTTTAAGGAAATAATTGAAGAGTTAAACACTCTTGCAAAAAAGAAAAACTTGATTTTACAATCTAGTGGAGCAAGTGCTTTAAAACAGAATAATTTAGAGCTATCAACAAATCCAAGATATCAAGAACTCTCAAATGAACATAAGATTCTTTTAGACGATTTCTCTATTTGTGGACTTCATGTTCATATTGGGTTTAAGACATTTGATAAGGCATTAAAAGCTTATAACTTTTCACTTTGTTATATGCCAATGTTTGTGGCTTTATCTGCTGCTTCTGTTTATTCAAACGGTATAGATACTGGTATCCATTCATATAGAACAAAAATCTTTGATAGGTTACCAAAAGCTTCCATTCCTGAGTATTTTGAGTCATATGATAAGATGAAACATGTATATGATATTTTATATCAAACAGAAGTGATAAGTAGTGAAAAAGATATTTGGTGGGATGTAAGAATTCAACCAAACTTTAAAACTATTGAGTTTAGAGTATGTGATGCTATCAATGATTTTGACAGATTGGAAGTGATTATTGGTCTGTTTAAAGCTATGTGTAAACTTTCACAAATGAAAGAAACACAATATGAACCAATGCAAGTTTTAAAACAAAATATGTGGAAAGCTTCAAGATACTCAATGGATGCAGATTTTATAAAAGATACTAAGATTATAAAAATCAGAGATGCTATTAAGTCTTTAATTGAGGATGTAGATAAAGAGGGTATTATTACGCCAGAATTTAAAGAAAAAGCATTAAAAGTTGTAAATCAAAACTCTATTGCACAAGAAATGATTGAGTTATATGAGAAAACACAAGATTTAGAAGAAGTAGAAAGATTAGGAGTATTTAAATGAAAGGTGTAGTTGCCGCAGGTGACAAAAACTCAGCACAAGCCGGTGCTGATATTTTAAAAGAGGGTGGAAATGCATATGATGCTGCATTAGCAGTGATGTTAGCAGCTCCTATATGTGAACCTCTTTTTACAAGTTTAGGAGGTGGTGGATTCCTTCTTGGACTTGAAGATGGTAAAAAACCAGAACTATATGATTTTTTTGTGGAAGTACCTAAAAAAAGAGTAGATGAACCAGAGTTTTATCCAATATATGTAGACTTTGGAGCAGCTGTTCAGGAGTTTCATATTGGAGCAGGAAGTGTAGCAATTCCTGGACTTGTTGAAGGTATCTATCAAGTATATAAAGAAAAAGCAACTCTTCCAATGTCGAAGATTATTGAACCAGCAGTTAAGTATGCAAGAGAGGGTGTTTATTTATCTGAAATGCAAGCAAGCTTTGTAAAACTTCTTGAGCCAATTTTCACATCAACACAATCTAGTATGGATGTATATGGAATGGGTGAAAATGAGCTTATTGATGAAACACACTTATTTAAAAACCCTGCATACGCAGACTTCTTAGAAGCCTTTGCAAAAGAGGGAAGTAAAGTGTTTTATGAGGGTGCTGTTGCTGATGAGATTGAGAAAATCATGAAAGAGAATGATGGACTTATTTTAAAAGAGGATTTAAAAAATTATAAGTGTATCAAAAGAGATCCGATTGATTTTGATTATAAAGGTTATGAAATCGTTACAAACCCACCACCAAGTGGTGGAGGAATCTTGATTGCTTTTACTATGAAGATTTTAGAGAACTATGATTTAAAAGATTATAGGTCTTTTGAGTATGTAAAAGGGATGATTGAAGCTTTTAATACTACAAGTGATTTTAGACGTGAGCACGTAGATGAATTTTTACATGATGAAAAGTTAAAAGAGATTTTATCAAATGATAGGCTTATAAAAAACTATTGTACTACAATGCATTCAAGACTAAACTTATGGGGAAATACAACTCACTTAGCAGTTATTGACGAGCAAGGAAATGCTGTATCTTGTACTACAACAAATGGTGAAGGTTCTGGTCATGTAATTCCTAGTTCTGGAATTATGTTAAATAATATGATGGGAGAAGAGGACTTAAACCCTCATGGTTGGTTCTCTTGGGAGCCTGGAATTAGACTTCCATCTATGATGGCACCAACTGCTGTATTAAAAGATGGTCACCCACAATTAATTCTAGGAAGTGCAGGAAGTAATAGAATTAGATCAGCTATTACTCAAACAATGATTAATAATCTTGAATATGGTAAAAATCTTCATGATAGTATTAATAGCCCTAGAATTCACTTTGAGAAGGGTTCTGTTTGTATGGAGCCAGAGTGTGATGAAGCTATTAGAAAAGAGCTTGAAAAGCATTATGAACTTCAATATTTTGATGGACTAAATGTATTCTTTGGTGGAGTACAAGCTGTTGATGGTCACCTAAATGGTGGTTGTGATAGTAGACGTGGTGCAGCTGTGATAAAAGTAGATTAGATTTAATCTACTTTTATTATAAACAATTTTTTTAGTATTCTTTGAAACTTACTTAGTCTTTTTTCTTTTGTCAAACATATAAGTTCCTAGAAGGGCTAACCCTCCTACTGCTAGAACTACAATTAACATATTCTCAAAAATCATTTTTAATCCTTTTGTAACTTTATACAATTTTTTTATATCTATGATTATATATTCAAAAGGTGTTATAAAAGTGTCATTGGGAAATTTTATAACATAATTTGATTATTTTAAGATAGAGGTATTATGATTTTAAAAGAAGCACCTTTGTATTTTTTCCCTTCATGTGTAAATTCTTTATTAGATACTTGTAATATTCCATTCATATGTTGAGTTATTATCTCATTACTCATATATAGCCCTATTCCTGTCCCTTGTGATTGGTGTTTTGTAGTGAAGTATGGGTCAAAGATTTTGTTCATTATTTCATCTTTTATACCGCCTGCTGTATCTGTTATTTCTAAAACGATATTTTTATCTTCAATCTTTGAATCTATAAAAATAAATCTATCATTATTAGTTTCTATTAATATATCTTTTGCATTATTGATAATATTGATTAGAACTTGAATAAATTTATTTTTGTTATTGTGAATTCTTACATCTTCAAGCTCTTTTACAATATTAATCTGATTTTGTTTTAATTGAGAATGAATCAATGATAAAGTCTCTTCAATACTTTCATTTATTGAAAACTCTGATAGGTCTTCATCATCATTATAGAAGTTTCTAAAATCATCTATTGTTTTAGATAAATAGCCTGCTTTATTGTTTATAGATTCAAGACCTTCAAGAAGAGTTTTATCATCTAAAACTTCCATATTCTTTTCAACTATCATAGCTGTTGCATTTGAAGTAATAGAAGACAGTGGTTGTCTCCACTGGTGGGCTATGTTTCCAATCATTTCACCCATAGCTGCCATTTTTGCTTGATGTGATAAAATCTTTTGTTGTTCTACTTGAGCATTTAGATGTTTTTTTATTTCATCTTTATATGCTTTGATTTTTCGATTTACAATATTTGATAAAAATAGAGACAGTATCAATAGTGTTAGAGCTAAAATAATTGAGATGATAATAGTATTTTTCATATGTAAAAGAATATTTTTATCATACTCTTTTTTCTTTTTTTCAATTACTGATTGAATATCGTTTTTATAAAAACCAGTACCTATAATCCATTGCCAACCATCTATGGCTTTTACATAACTTGTTTTATTGTTTGGTTTATTGCTTTTAGGATGTTTCACATGATCATAGATTACAAAACCATTATTTTTATTGTTTCTTGCTGTATAAATAATGTTTTTTACATCATCTTTTACTCTTATAATCTCAAGAGCATTTTTGTTTATCAAACTTTTGTTGTAGTGACTTAGGATTTTTCCATTGTAGTCTAATATGAAGATATACCCTTCATTTTCATATGTAGTTGTTCGGATTCTTTCTAGTATCTTTTCTTGTACTTGTTCTTTGAAATCTTTTACATATTCTCCTGTTCCAATTAACCAGTTAAGTGGTTTGAAGATTTTTACATAACCTATTTTTTTGTACTGTTTTTTTTCATTGTCAGGTTTGTACCAATACCACTCAAGTGAACCTTCATCTTGATGTTCAAGTACTTTATACATTTGTCTAGTAATATACATACCTTTTGCATCTTGTAAGTCATATAAACTAACCCCTTCAAGATGTGGCATAGTAGCATGAAGTATGTTTTTATAGGACTCTCTTTCATTTATAAAAAAATAGCCTCGCCCTTTATTAAATCTCAAAGGTTTAATTACATTTTTTACTATCTCTTTTATCTCTTCTTCGGTTTTTTCATCTTTGTATTTATTATAAATAGTTGAGATTATTGAGTGAACTTTATGTGATTCTTCCTGCAATGAGTCAATTAACTCTTTTTCTGTAGTTTCTTGCATATGTTTTATATAATCATATGTATTATCAATACGCTCTTTGATTAGAGCTTTACTTTTTATTATATAGTTTTGTTGGAGTTCATCTTTATGTTTTTGGAAATTGCTAATATTTTCAAAATATAAAAATATTAAAATTGAAAAGGTAATAGTGATTAAAACTATTATAGGAATATACTTTATAAGTTTTAGAAGTTGCTGCTCATTTTTATAAATCATAATGTACCCTTCTGCTTCTTCTATATTGTATACTAAATTAGTAGCATTTAGATTGCAAAAGGTTATTTTTTTATAATATTTATTTTGTGACGCAAATTGTGACGTATTTATTATAAAATAGCTTCAATAAAAAATAATAGGGGGAAATAAATGGTTAATATATTTAAATACTTAGCTTTTATTTGTTTAAGTTTTATATTAGTAGGTTGTGTTGGTACAAGAGAACCATCTGTTGCTCAATATAATACAGGTATAAAGAAAACTGAGGAATGGACTAAGTATAATGAATATGCAAAAAAAGAGAATTTACCAATTTTAGACTTTGCTGCTACAACTTTAGCTTATAATAAAAAAGGTGTTAAAAACTATGATAACTTTTTGATAACTGATAATAGAGTTGTAATTCAATCAAAATGGCACAATTATAAGTCTACAGATGAGATAGAATTCAGATTTTTTATGCCTGATGGAAGATTATATTCATATAGTTATTTTAAACCAAGTAAAACAATTGATAAGTGGACTATAGGGCGAGATTTGTATATAAAAGGTCTTGGTTTTAATAGAATGCAAGGTAAGTGGAGAGTAGAAATAAAAGTTAATGGTAAAAAAGCTTTAAGTAAAAGTTTTTTAATTGGAACTGACAAAGAATATGAAACTGTAAAAACAAATAAAACTATAGGTTTTGCAGCATATTGGGATAGTAAAGATACAACTTGGAAGCATAGTCATTCATTACCTCAATATACTTCTAATGAAGCTTTATTTGATAATAAAAATATAGCGATTATTCCACCAAAATTGTTTTTAAAAGATTTAGGAAATCCACAGTTGAGTTATGAGACTTTTGAGAATCAAGTAAAAGAAGATTTAAAAGATAAAGATGGTGTGATTTTTTCTTTTGTAAAAAAACACCCTATGGATTATATGATTTTAGGAACTGTAAAAACTTCTTGGTTAAATGGATATTCAAATACAAAAGTACATACATATATTGTTGACATAAAAGAGAAAAAGATTATAAAAAATATTAATACAGACTACGCTTCATTTACTTCTAATTATATTTCAGGTGTGAATAAGAGAGTAAAAAGCTTTCATCCAGATAGGATTAAAGCATATAAAGTAGTATATAAAGATTTAAAAGATTCAATAAGGGAAATATCAAAAAGGTAGATTAAATTAATCTACCTTTTTTAAGTTTAAATTGAAGTGAGTCTTCATGAACTCTAAAATAGATGAAACAATAGCTTTTGCTGTTTCTTTTCTATTTACATTACTTTCTCTACAGTAGTATGGAAACTCTATTTGTATTGCTGAAACACAGTTTCCGTTTGTTGACGCATATGTTTTTGTGTTGTATGCACCTTCAAAATACTCATCATCTTTTGATGCATAAGGCATATCTTTTGAAGGAATTGAAGCAAAACCTTTTTTGCTCATCAATGTTCCAAGTGAATAATCACCTTTTATCTGCTCTATAAAACTATAATCAGAATAATCCGAAATAGTTGCTATGCTTGATCTCTTCGCATATGCGCTTAACTTGTCATTTTCAAGTCTTAATATATCATTTGTTAAAAGATACCCAAATTCTATGGCCTTATGTTGGTGTGATTGGCCATGAATGTCTAAGTATAAACCTTTTTGATACTTCTTTCCTACTTTACTTATTGATTCTTCTATAAAAGAGTGAAAGCTTCTATATGTTGCAATAGATTGTTCATCTTTGCTTACTGCTTCATTCTCTTCTCTGTTTGCATCTACTTTAGTTCTACATAAATCCATCATAATTGTATGTGGATAACAGTTTGTCTGTTTGAAGAACTCTTCAATTATCTCTAAAGTTAGCTCTTTTGTATAGTCATCCCTATCAAAAACACCATCTGTTCTATTAACAATATCATTAGGAGCAAATGTTCCTCCATGTGGTGCTGAGATAATGATAGGTAAAGAGCCTTCTAAATATTCTATAAAATTTTCATTTATCGAGGGTCTTCTTGTCATATATTGCTCTAGCGTCCTTATTTCGTTCTTTTTTTAGTTCCATATCCACAAACTTTCCAATTTTGTCTTGTTTGTCTTTAAAGCATAAAGTGATTTTCCTTTTTACTGGAGCATATTGATATATGCAGTACTTTGCTTCATACATGGATAATCTTATTGGTGTTGCAATTGCATATGTTGTCATGATAGAGTTTTTATTTGAGATTCTGTATAAATCATCAAAATATTCTTTTGTCCATAACTCCATATTTACATCACTTGAAAATGCATCTTGATATACCACATCAAAAAAGTCATCTTCAAAGCTTTTTATGTAGTCTCTTGCATCACCTACATGAACTTCTATTTTTATAAATTCATCTTCATATTTACCTGTGTTGGCTACGCAGTGGATAATATCTTTGATATCTTCGAATTCCTCAGGGTATTCGAAATCTTGTAAGGATTTTATTAGATCTCCATCAAGTTCAGGAGAGTAGAAATTTGCTTTTATATTTAAATTATGTTTTTTTATAAAATATATTGTGCTTAATGTATTATAACCTAATCCAAAACAAATGTCTAAAATATTTAATTCAGCCTTATCCTTGTGAAATTCTAAAGCTGGAATAATATGCTTTGTTAGTGATTCATTGACAGCACCATCATCTACGTTATGATAGTGCTGATTGTATTTTGATGAGTAAAGAGTGTTTGACCCATCTTTAGTTTTTATCATGTTTACCAAGTTTTAAAGACCATTTCCCCAATGATGCATTTTTTTAGCAGTGAATATATAATAATCCTCAAAAAGTTCAATAGTATTTGAAGCCATAAATCCAAGTTCATCAAGTAAAGTCAAAATCTCATCTTTATTTCCATGGGATTTTTTCTCTAAAATGATAATATTCCCTGAGTTTTCAATAGCTTGATACATAAGCTTAAGTATTTTATCTTTGTTTGGACATTGTGATAAAATATCACCTAAGATGATATATTCATACTCCCTTGCAGTTGCTCTAAGTCTTGCATCTGATTCTTTCTCAAACTCTATATATTTGATATTTCCATCATTTGCCAACCTTACTTCTTCAAGGGCATCATTGATTAGATTTAAAGAGTTATTTATATGTAAGATTGCTATATTTGGACAATCTGTAAATAACTCTTTGAAAAGCTTTAACTCTTTTGACACTAAATTAGTTTCCTAAAGAGTTTAACTTCTCATCAGATAAGAATAAATCGTCGTTAGACATAACTCCAATGTTTCCATCTAAGATATCTTGTGCGATTTGCTTAGCTTCTTCTAATGAGTGCATTTTGTAAGTTCCACATTGGAATTCGTTTAATTCTGGAATATCATTTTGAGTTTCTACTTTTAGTACATCTTCCATAGATGCTCTCCAAGCAGTAGCTACTTCTTGTTCAGTTGGCGCACCTAATAAACTCATATAAAATCCAGTTCTACATCCCATAGGAGAAACGTCAATAATCTCAACTTTATCAGAGTTAAGGTGATTTCTAATAAATCCAGCAAAAAGGTGCTCTAATGTATGAATACCTCTCTCCCCTAACATCTTCTCATTTGGAACACAGAATCTTAAATCAAATACTGTGATAACATCACCAGATGGTGAAGTCATAGTCTTTGCAACTCTTACAGCAGGTGCTGGCATAATAGTGTGGTCAACTCTAAAACTATCTAATAATGGCATATTATAAATCCTTTTAATTTGTATAAAAAATAAATGTTTCTATGTATTAAGTCGTGATTATATCCAAAATTATGTAAAGGAGGAATTAGTGGAAAAAAATTGTCAGAGAACTACTCTACTAAAGAGTAGTCAGAAATCAAGGCTTTTAAGTGTTTTGTAGCTTTGATTTTTTGAAAATAAACAAAGGCAACGATTGGAACTACCATTGTCCCATAAGTAAACAGTATGGCAAGTATGATTAAAACTGTGATAAATAGTGTGTAGTTGTTATCAAGTTTTGCATCTACATATAAAGTAGGAGAGCTGAACTCTATATTTAGATTATACTTTAGTGCTGTTGTTATTGGATTCTTTTCTATTGTTAAGGCGTTTTTATCAATAGTGTGTTCGTACGTTTGTCCATCTGATAATTTTTTGTTTAGGAAAGCATAGAAATCTTTTTGTTTCTTTAGTTTTATCTCTTTGTCGAATTGAACATCAAATAATCCCATAGTAAGCCTTTGTTTTTTTCAGTATAACTAAAATCAAAAGCTAGAACTAGGGATGTGCAGTATATAAATTATACAGTTGTATATAAAATCATAAACCAAATGTTACTAATAACTCTTTGTTTTGAACTTTGATATCTTTTACGAAACTTCCTCTAAATGAGTTCTTTGGGATAGTATAAATAGGCATAGTTTTAAATATCTCATCAACCAAAGGTTTAAGTGATGAAAACAGAGTTTTGTTGATAACCCTTGAAACATCTTTGTTTGTGAAGTTTAGTTCATCTACTTCAACATGTTTTAGAAAGATTGCTGATTTTTCTTTGTCAAAGTAGGGTTTACCTGATATTTCTATACTTCCTTTTGAAGTAGGTAAAAACACCATGTTTAAAACCATATCTAAAGAAGCAGAGATTCTATCCTCTTCTTTTATAAAAATATTTGGTTTATTAACTTCTACATTTGCAATCACAAAACTTTTCTCAATAGGGAAGTCTTTAGAAGTAGAGCTATTTAACTCCTTTTCGTCAACTTTCAAAGTCAAACCATCACTATCTATGTTTCTAACACAACCAGAAAACAGAACAATCAAAGATAAGATAAATAAAATATGAGCTTTTTTATATAAATACATAATCAACCTTTTAAATATAAGATAACTTTTGAAGTTATATCTTAGTTTATATCTTCTAAAGCTAAGATAAAAAGAAAACTAAATAACTTTTTTTGTATTATATTTGTAATAAAAAATAGTGAAAGAATAATGTATGGAATTAGTATATCTGTGGGTTGAAGAGTATAAGAATATAAAAAGGCAGGGGTTTAATTTTTCTTCTAGGTTTAGATGTGAGTATAACTATGAAATCAATCAATTAACAATAAAAGAGAAGACTAATGAAGTTAATAGTCTGTTTGGTAAAAGGTTGAATATATCAGCCATTGTGGGTGAAAATGGTTCAGGCAAAAGTACTATAATTGAATTAGTTAGTTTCTTTAGATTTGAAAGAATTCAAAGGTTATTTAAAGATAAACAAATAGTACTAATTTATTGTATAAATGAAAAATTGTTTATACCTAATAGTAAAACAACAGCTTTTTCTCATCAATTTGAACCAACAAATATAGAAATAATAAATCACACAAGTTATGAAGTTAATGATGAGTTAATTCATTTAGAAAAAGATTTATTTGATATTACAATGTTTTCTAGTGATCTTTCAAATATTACTGATCAATCATTAAATCATGAATCTTTAAAGAGTGATCATTATGAAAGCTTTTATAATGGATATAATGTATTATATGGTAAAGATATTAGAGATGAAAAGATTATTGAAAAAGAATTTAATGCAAAGTATATGTACGTACATTCAAAGAATCAAAATTTTTTTGATTTTCTAGAAGAAAAATTTCTTTTCTCAAATATGGTTATAGAATTAGATTTATCAAAAAAAAGTGACTTTAGTTTTGTTTCAAAAGAGGATAAAAAATATTTTGAGGATATAGATTCACTATTCTTTGAGTCATCAGGAATAGATTATTTTCAAGAGATTGAGATTTATGATAGTAGTGAAGAAAGATATATAGATACTTTTGAGCCAATACAAAAAGAGTATTTATTTTATAAGTTATTAGCACATTCTTGTATAAAAGAATACTATTCTTTAATAAAAAATTTTAGTAGAGATTTTGAAGATAAATTTAAATTGATTTTTTTAGATGAAGTTATAAGCGATCTTAATAAAGAAATTGAAGTTTTTGTTAAAGTAAGTAAAGATTTAACTACATTTATGGAAAAGAAAATTGCTAAGATAGCAATATACAATAAAATATTAATAATTTTAAATATGAAAATAAAACTAATTGATGAATTCTTATTGAATAAATTTGAGAGTAGAGAAAAAGCAGGTTTATTAGATGAGTATAAAAAATATTATAGAAAAAAACTGAAATATTTTAGAAGGTACAAAATGTATATAAGCATATTAGGAAAAATCTTTGTTTCTATAGATATAAATAATAAAGAAAAATTGTTATCTGAAATATTTGAGATAGATTCAAGCATAATTAAAAAATATTATTTATATATAAATAGAAATAAACTCATGTATGAGAATGATAGTTATGGATATTTATATATAAATTTTACTCATAAAGATAACTTTACTTATTCCTACAGAAACCTTAGTACTGGTGAAAAATCTTTTTTGAAATTTTTAGTAAATTTTATTTATACTGTAAATAATCTTGCATATTCATATAACTCACTAGTCTTTTTTGATGAGGTAGAATGCAGCTTGCATCCAAAGTGGCAGAGGAAGATATTGTTTATACTTCAAGATATTATAAATAATAAACTTTTTGTTAAAAGTAAGACTAAATGGCATTTTATATTTTTGACACATTCTCCTTTTATATTATCCGATATCCCAAAAGCAAATGTTTTATTTTTAAAAAATGGGACAGAATTTGATAAAGAGTTTGAAGTAGAAACATTTGGTGCTAATATTCATAGTCTTTTATCTCATGGGTTTTTTATGGATGAAGGTCTTATGGGAAAGTTTGCAAAAGATAAAATAAATAGTGTTTATAACTTTTTAATAGGTGAAGAATCTACCGTAAAATCAAAAGAAGAAGCAAAAAATATAATTGGTTTGATTGGTGAACCTTTAATAAAAAAACAATTGGAAAAGCTATTTAATGAAACATTCATTGAAAATACATTAACAGTAGAAGAAGAAATTTTACATTTAGAAGAAAAACTAAAGAATTTAAAGAAGATAAAAAATGATTCAAATTAATCTTTCAAATACTCAAAAATTAAGAATTGAAGATTTTCATTATAATTCAATAATAAATAATTTAGGGAAGAAAAAATCAATAGAAGAATTTATAAAAAATGAGTTTAGTGAAAACTATTCCTTAAAGGATTTATTGATTGGTGGTAAAGATAAAACGATTGAAATTGTAAACTTATATCAAGGGTTTTCGAGAAGCAAACAAAAGAGAGTTAAAGATCAATTTAAATATTTTATTAATCAATATGAAACAAAGCTTTCAAGTACTGATAAAAAATCAAAGGACTATTATGAATATAATAATGAAAGATATAATGCTTATAAACTTTGTGAATTGTTAAATATAAATGTGTGCCCTTACTGTAATAAAAATTATATGATAACAATAGCAGATAAAGAAAATGATATTTTTACAAGACCAACGTTAGATCATTTTTTTAATAAGGCTGAATATCCTTTCTTAGCTTTATCTTTATATAATTTGATTCCATCATGTCATATTTGTAATTCTCATATAAAAAAAGATAAAAATTTTCATATTAATACTCATATACATCCATACTTTGATGATTTTAATAGTATAAAGAAATTTAGTATAAGTAAAGAATTATTATCATTACTAAATAAAACAGATAATTTTGATATTGTTTTTGAAAATAGAAAAAGTGCAATAAAAAAAGATATTGAAAGAGCAGATACATATATTGAAGACTTGGCTTTAGACACTTTATATGAACATCATAAAGATAAAGTATTAGAACTTGTAGAAATATCGAGAGCTTATAACAGTGATTCTTTTGAAAATCTTGTAAGTGAATTTAAAGGTTCTACAGAAATATTTAAAGATGTTGATGAGATAAAAAGGTTAATGCTATGTCACCATATAGAAGATGAAAATATAGACAAAAGACCTTTGAATAAGTTAGTAAAAGACATAAGTGAAGAACTAGACCTAATTTAGTCCTTTATCTTCTTAGCAAATATAGGTGCAATATTCATAACAATAAAAAGCCTTACTATATGATGCAGTGTGATATATGGCACATTTGCAGCTACTAGTATAGCTATTAGGTTTAGTTCTGCTTGACCACCAGGACTAAATGCTAGTAGTGTAGAGATAACTGGAAAACCAAAGCTATAGTAAGCTATCACTATAAAAGTCGTAGAGATTATAGCTAATATTATAAAATGCCCTAGTGTTGCAAACAGTGTTTTAAATATCTCTTTTAACTTCACTCCTATAAAAGTAAATCCAATTATCGTACCAAACACAACTTGTACAAACTTCAAGAACTCATCAGGAATAGTAGTAGTGATTATACCCGTTGCATGAACAAAGATACTTATTAGCATAGGGCCTATTAGATATGCAGCTGATAGTCTTATTTTCTTAGCTACAAAACCTGCTATTACTCCCAATACAAACAGTACTGCAAACTCAGGTATATTTATCTGTGAGATAGGTGTAGTAATCAGTTTATTACCACTAATATCTATTTTAAATACATACTGAATAATAAAAGGCAAACTTACAACTATAAAGAAAAGTCTAGAAGATTGAACCAAAGTAATCTTCACTATATCAGCTTTTATCTCTTCACCGATTATTACCATCTCTACTACACCACCAGGCATAGCACTAAGATACGCAGTCTTTTTATCAAAACCTTGATATCTATAGTAATAATACATCCCAGCAATAATAGTGATAATAGTATAAGGAATCACAAGTAGTAAACTATAAAGATATATATCAATAAACTCCAAAATCTCAGGAGTAAAAGCACTACCAATAGTAAGACCTATTAGTATCCTAGCAGGGGCTGAGAAAGGTTTTGGACTTTGTATTGGAAGTTTCTCAAACCTCATAGCAATAGATGAAGCAAAAATAGCTCCCAAAAGCCAAGGAAGAGGTAACTGTAAATATATAAATAAAATAGCCCCAACCACACCAATACTTAGTGCAAACAACATTTGAAAGAGGCTTTGTAGATTAGTCATATATATAGTACCTTGTTTTAATAAGTGTATAGTAGTAAATAATTGGTTTAAGTTATATTATAAAGCTCATGTTTCAACTGTTTATATAAAAAGATGAAACATGATTTTATTTATTTTAGTCTTGAAGGTGTGATGATGATACCATCTTCATCTGCATAGATGTAGTCGTTTTCTTTGAAGTCTACTCCTCCAAAAGATAGTTCAACTCCTCTTTTTGCTTCTGTCTTCTCAAAGTTTCTAAGAGGACAAGTCCCCACTGCATATAAAGCTATAGGAAACTTCTTTGTCTCTTTTGTATCTCTTACATAGCCATTTATGATTATAGCTTTGTAGTTGTTTCTGTGGGCGTATGCACTTAGTTTATCTCCTACAACTCCAAAGAACTCTTTGTCTACGTCAACAACTACGATTTTTCCCTCTCCATCTTCGTGTTTTAACATATCTAGTAAGTCCCAGTTACTTTTGTCTAGTTTGATAGTTGTGATTTCTCCTTGGAAGCTTTTTAATCCTCCATAGTTTATATAATCACTTGAAAGTACTTGTATTTGTTTCTCTTGGTTCTCGTCGCATAAATCTGCTGTACTGATTTGCATAATTCTATCCTTTATTCTATCTCTTCGAATATATTTTCTTTTTCATTGTAGGCTTGAAGACTACCATCACTTAGGTTGTAGTACCAACCATGTATTGTTAGTTTGTTTTGCTCTAGTTTTTGTTTTACTATGGGGTATGTTAGAAGATTTTGTAGTTGAAATACTATAGAGTTCTTCTCTGTTGCTCTGTATAACTCATCTTTTGTTTTAAAACTCTTTTCATCTTTTAAAGTGATGTGTTTTACAGGTTCACTTATTTGTAGCCATTTTTTGATATTTTCATTTTCATCTGGAATATCTTTGTATAGACTTTCACATGCTCCACAATGTGAATGCCCACATACTATGATATTTGAAACTTCCAATATATTTACAGCATACTCAATAGCAGCAGCAACACTGAAGAAATCACTAGTAGATTGATGAGGTGGCACAAAGTTTCCTATGTTTCTCACCACAAACAAATCTCCTGGTTTATTCCCAAACATAAAATCAGTTGTAACTCTACTATCACAACAACTAATGAGTAAAACCTCAGGTTTTTGACCATTGATTATTGAATAGTCAAGCTCCTCTTTGAACTCATCTAAATGATACTTTTTAAAAAGCCTATTGCCTCTGATTAAATTATTGATTATATTCATAAGATAAATTGTAAAAAAGAAAAATGTAATAAAAATCAAATGGGAAATAAAATTTTAGATTTTAGAAGTTTCATATGAAGTAGCTATCTTTTTTGAGGATATGATTCTTTTTTAGTCATAAGGAAAGCAAAAAAGTTATTGAAAGGAGGCAAAAAAGATTTGGTTCTTGCTACTTCATATAATAATTGATATTAACAACAAAAAATGTAAAAAAAGTAAAAGTTAAACTTTTATAGAAAAAACGGCACCATTTTGAGAGTTATTTACATTAATAGTTCCATTCATTTTCTCTTCGATGATAAGTTTAGTCATATACAGCCCAATACCAGTACCATAGTCGTATTTAGTAGTAAAGTATGGATCAAAAATTTTATCGATTATCTCTTTATCAACTCCACCAGCATTATCTTCTATACATAAGGTGTTTATATCTTTCATATAGATTTTGATTTGTGGGTTTTCTATTTTTCTATCTATTAAAATATCTTTGGCATTTGATATGATATTTACAATTACTTGGGCATATTCATTTTTGTATCCATGTAGTTTGATATCTATATCTTCTTCTATATCTATTTTGATATTGTTATGCTGTAAAGTTGCATTTACAATTTTTAGAGCACTTTGAACTGCTTCTTCTATGAAAAAGTCCTCTTTTAAACTATTTGGATTGAAGAAGTTTCTAAAATCATCTATAGTTTTTGACATATACTCTAATAAATCATTTGCTTCATCAATTCTTTTTGTTAGATACTTTTTATCAAGCTCTTTAAATTCATAAGCAGACTCAATATCTAAAAACAGCCCAGATACTTGAGATAATGGTTGTCTCCATTGATGGGCGATATTTCCTATCATCTCTCCCATTGCTGCCATTTTGGATTTTTGGATTAGCATATTTTGTTGTTTTGCTTTTTCCTCTTTTAGAAGAACTCTTTCAGTAACATCCCTTAAAGATGCAAAAAGTAGATTTTTCTTCTCATAGCTGTAAACTATGGCGTTGATTTCTACAGTTTTATTAAGAGAGTTTTTGGTTTTTAGTTTTACTGTTTTAAATAGCTCTTTTGACTTTAGAGTCTCTTCAAAATCAAGATTATCAAAGAGTTTGAAAAAGTCTTGATATAAAATTTCTCTTTGTTCATATCCAGTCATCAATAGTGCTGTATTATTTAGGCTTAGAATACTTGCAAAACCTTCATCATTAAACTCTGAAATTATATATCCATCATTACTGTGATTGAAAAGTAGGGCGTATTTTTCTTCATTTTGTTTTACTCTACTTCTGTACTGATTAAAAAGCTTTTCAATTTTTTTAGTAAATATCATAGAGAATATAAAAAATACTATAGTCATAACAGAGATGATAAATACAAGTTTTATTATCTTCGAATACATATTATTTAGAGATATCTCTTTTTCACTCTCTACTATTTTATCTATATGTGATAAGTTTGTTCCAAAACCTATAAAGTATCGAAGTCTATTTAAAAATGTTCCATATAAAAGTTTGTTGTTATATTCATATAAAATATAGTCATTTCCTTTATAGTTTGAATTAATTAGTAGTTGTTTTACAGCTTCTAACTCTTTGATAGTTGTTTGAATATTTTTTTCTATTAGTAAATGACTTTGGGTTGTTATGTTGTTTAGTGAGTTGATTTTATAAATAAACAGATATTTTTCTTCACTAATATTTTGTAAAACTATTTTTTTTAGAAGTTTATCTTTTAGTTCTTCATTTCTACTTTCTAAAAAAGAAGCAGAACCGATGATGATTCCAAGCTCTTTTAAATGTCTTGAATATGTGATTCTTTTGTTTGGTTTGTACCAGAAGTAATCTATATAGTTTTGTTGGTTTTTGTTGGCATTTATCATCTCATTTGTAAATTTAACACCATTGATATCCTCAAAATCCAAGAAGTTTACACCTTCATCCTTAGGGTTTTCAGTGTTTAAAAGTAGATTTCCTTTTGTATCTAATATAAAGTAGTGAATATCATTTTGTTTTTGCGCGATTTGTTTGATTGATGTTTTGATTAGATTTATTAACTCTTCTTTTGAGTGGCTTTTTGAGTTTTCAAAAAGATTAAATGCCAAGTTATAAGCGATAATTGATTGGTTTTTTATTCTTTGTTTTTTACTGTTTAATATAGAGATTTTTTCAAACTCTATATCGTTTTTTAGGTTTTCTACTGAGGTTTTAAGGGAGTACATCTCCCTTTCAACCAAAGTGTCTCTAAATGTTTTAATATGATTTTTAAAATTACTGTATTCTGTCTTAATAAGCACTATTCCAATAATAGTAGCTACAATAAAAATAATAATAGTAGAACTAAGTAAGGTAGTTCTTTTTATACTGTCTTCTATTGTTCGTTTATTTTTTTTCAAGATTTAGTTTATACCCCATATTTGATATGTTTTTTATACAGTTAAATGGAAGCTTTTTACGTAAGAATCCAATAGTAGTACGAAGTGAGTTAATACTCATATACTCTTCTTCCCAAACAAACTGTTCAATCTCTTCATATGATACAACTCTATTTTCATTTAAAACTAAAAGTTTTAAAAACAAAAACTCTTTTTTTGTTAAATCTATCTCTTTATCATCAAGATAAAAAAGTGATGTTTTATCATCAAAGTAGAAGTTGTCATCTAAATAAAACTTGATATCTTTTTTCTCTTCAAGACCTTCAACAGCTTTTGTAAGAGCTGGCAATAAATTTCTACTTGTTAATGGTTTGATTATATATTTTTCTAGTTGAAGTTCT